>OLOG01000021.1_pt1 | contig 179642 bp, 158 predicted proteins | sample 1672351 | NCBI WGS metagenome assembly OLOG01 (sample SAMEA3136674, study PRJEB25190) | human gut metagenome | biome: human gut; feature: human-associated habitat; material: faeces | place: Austria | collected 2013 | reverse complement strand
TGACTGGCGGTACCAGATTCTGCTGATTGTTGGTACCGGAGAGGGTTACTACTCAGCCGCAAGCGCTTCTGCCGTTTTCATCTCGTGTGGCCATACGTTGGCTCCCGACTGAATGATTATCTGCCTCGTTTTGAATTCATGGGGCAATTGTGGCCGTACAACATTAGCTTGCAAACCCTCGATCCTTCTGTAGACGTTGCGGTTTCGCGTTGGGGTTGTCGGGTAGTCCGTTGTCGGCAGTGCCGTGCGGTTTGAGCGCTGGCGTCTTGCCGGGAGTCCCGGCTTCCACCCATTCCGCTGCAGATCGAAAGCTGCGTACGGTACGCCTGAGCGGTGACTGTTCCACGCTACGCCGATGATGTATGTCCACAGCGCCGATGCCTGTTCCATGCAGCGCCGATAATCGGGAGGGGCCGTTTCGACCCCTCCCGCTCTTCGTCGGTTTGCTCCTATTCCATTCCTCTCATCCGCTTGCGCATAGATTCCTCGCCTGCAATGTGGATGGTGTAGGACTTGTACACCACGCGGTCGATGACGGCGTCGGCAATGGCCCCGTTGCCCAGGTTCGCGTGCCATGCCGACGGCGGGAACTGCGAGCACAGGATGAGCGATCCGGTCCTGTCCCTCGCCTCGATTACCTCCATAATCTCCCTGGCCTCATTTGGCTTGACCTGCTCCAGCAGCCAATCGTCGATGATCAGCAGATCGCACTTGATGTACTTCTTGCGCTGCTTGAGCCATTCCTCGTCTTTGAAGACGGTGAGCTCGTCCAGCAGCTCCGGCAGCCTGGTGTAGCGCACGGTGTAGAACGCGTTGCAGGCAGCCACTCCAAGGGCGTTGGATATCCAGGTCTTGCCGGCTCCGCTCGCCCCTGTGACGATGATGTTGCGCCTGCTCGCGATCCACGAGCAGTTGGACAGCTCGGCCATCTGGGCGCGGTCGAGTTTTCGGTCGTCATCGTAGCGGACATCGGCGATATTCGCATCCTGCTCGGGAAAGCCCGCCTGCCTCAGGTGCCGAAGGCGCTTGTTGGTCCTGCGCGAGTCCCATTCGGCGTCGACGATCATGGCGAGGCGCTCGTCGAAGCTCAATCCTGATGCCGCGGGAAGCTCTTCTTGGTCGCGATAGGCCCGGGCCATCACCGACAGCCTCATGTCGTGCAGCTTGTCCATAGTCGATTGGCTCGCCATCATCGTCCGCCTTTCTCGCCGTTGTCGGCGCCTGCGCTCTCGATCTTTCGGTAGTAGTCCTGGCCCCTCAGATAGGCGCCTGCCGCCTCGTCGGTGCGCCCGACTTCCCGGGCAAGTGCCGCTATTACGCCCTTTATAGTCTTGTAGCTGGGCCTCTGCGTCCTGAGAAGGGCCTTTTGGCACGCTTCCTCCAAAAGCTCCCCTCCATAGGTCTTCTCCAGGGCGAGCACGGCGCGGCACGAGCGGTACGACTGCTGCTCGATCCTGCGCGACGACAGGATGGCCCCGATCGCCCGCGCGGTGGCCTCCCCGATGCTCTCGGCCCACGACCTGAACCGCGCGCCGTTCCATTCGGCGTAGTCCCTGTGGGCATCCGGCATGTGGTCGGGGTTGGTGCGGTACTCGCCCTTGCGGTGAGCGCGCTCGTGCATGGCGATCCGCGTGCCGTCCGCCATCACCGACACGGTCCTCGCCGTCGCGACCACGGCGACCGTGCGCTTCACGAATTCGAACGGAACCGAGTACCAGCAGCCGTCGAAGCACACGTGGTAGTTAAAATTGACGGTGACCTCCTTGCGGGCCGTCATCTCGTAGGGAGTCGCCGGCAGCGGGATGAGCAGCGGTTTTTCCTGGGCGAGGAATACGCTCTCCCTGCTGCCCTCGCGCTTTTGGAAGGGGCGCGAGTTGATGGCGGCGACCTGGTCCGCAAGGGCCGAGTTGAACTCGCCGAGGGACATGAACCGCCTTCCCCTCAGCGCGAGCATGGCCTGGCGCTCGATGAGGCCGACTCCCATCTCCACGCTCGCCTTGTCCCTGGGCCTTCTGACCCTGGCGGGCACGACGGCGCACCCGTAGTGCTCGCTCATGCGGCGGTACTGCTCGTTGACGATGAGCGCCTCTTTGGTGTTCTTGGACACCGCGGTCTTGCAGTTGTCCGGCACGAGAACGGGGGTCGCGCCGCCGAAGAAGGAGAACATATGGGCATGGGCGTCGATCCAGGCCTGCTCGTCGGTTCTGTAGAATCCCTCGGCGAACAGGTAGTTGGAGTAGGGCAGGCATCCCGCGAACACGTAGACCCTCAGAAGTTCGCCCGTATCGGGATCGACCACTTCCGCCGTGTCCCCGACCCAGTCCACCTGGATGGTCTCGGCCGGCCTGTGGTCGATGCGCATGCGGACGTCGTGGGCCTGCGCCCACTTCCTGTACTCCCTGCAGAAGGCCGAGTACATGTAGGGCTCCTCGCCCCGCGACACGGCGGAATCGCAGTACTCGTTCCACAGAAGCGACAGCGTCATGCCGCGCCGTCCAAGCTCCCGGGCCACATGCTCGAAGTCGATGGCGGCCTTGTCCGTGGCCTTGCGGCTCCTCTTCGGGTAGATAACGGACCGGATCGCCGCATCGTCCATCTCCTCCGGGAGCGGCCAGGAAAGGCCGCGCGCTCGTGCCGCTCGGATAACGTCCGAGACGGTCGATTGCGCGCAGCCGCAAGAGAATGCGACGCTTTCCTGGCTCACCCCCATCGCGATCAATCGGAGGATTTCTCTGTACTTGACCATTCTTCTTTCCTTTCCCTAGATGGCCATAGGCGCCCTTTTGGCACCCAGGTGAATTCTAGGAAAGGAAGTGGAGGAGGAAAGAGCCTTAGGCTATCGGCAACGCGTGGAATGAGTATCGGCGACGCGCGGAATCATCATCGGACAAGCGCGCAGGAGGCAAAAGCTTCGGGCGCCTTCCCGCGAGGCCGCCCGCGATGCCGAAGCACGGTCATAGGCATCATTTCTGCGAAGGCTTAGCAGAAACGGGAATACTGTCGCCAGACCATGCTAATGAGTTGATGCCTGCGCTTCTTGTCCGGCAGGTTCAGATCCTGTCATCGGGGGCGATATTGTCGTTCAACGTGCGTAGCTTGCTCAGCGAGATCTGATACTGGCCGTTCTTTGGAGGTCTCTTGTTTTTGACTAGCTCCCAGACAATATTGCCGGGGCCATTGAACACTTCTTTGAACGAGCCGTTTTCGTCGATTTTCAGGACGAGCAGGTACGCGGGCTCTGAGCTGAGCCCGATAGAGCGTCTTTGGGTTACCTTAATTTGAACGTCCCGCTTGCGCTCATCCGTAGTGGTGCCGTCGTGGCGCTCGGACGATGATTTCGCTAGTTCGATGCCATAGCGCTCAGCCGCGTAAACTTCACCGATGCTTCCGAGGAGGTGCCCGTCGAGCGTGAAGCGACGATCATGCTTGTTGTAATCGCGTTCGAGCTGGTTGACGATGGCGTACAGCTCGCGGATAGTTTCGCTCAGCTTCTCGTCTTCGGGCATTTGTTCTCCTGCAAGTTTCGTGGTTATCGTTTGCGCTCCGTCTAATGGCCAATCGTCCGACCAGCGAAGTCGATGCTTGCAATGCTGTCTATACTGAACAGGCCAAGTATAGAGGAAGGATAGCAATGGATGACGGTATTCGGCCGATCGATGAAAACGGCGCCAGCGAATTGGTTTTCGAACGCGTGGAGCTAGGGGAAGAGCGGGATTTGGAGGAGCGACCGCTTAAGAGCAAAGTGATCAATGCGGGCGTTTTGGTGGTGGCCGCTTTGATCTCCCTTCTGCTGCTGGCCAACATCGCCTCATCGCCATCGACGTATTCGGGCATGTACGAGACGCTGGATGAAAAGAAGCTCAACGTTATGGGGCTGGCGGCTACTACCACGGCAGCTTCGGCTGCCATTTCTGTGCTCCCCGATGATACTGGCTCCGCAATTGCTAACAAGCTTGCCGATTTCGCTTCTTATTTCGTGGTTATCCTTTCGGTGATCTACCTCGAGAAGTTCCTTTTGACGACCTTTGGGTTCCTGGCGTTCGGGATACTGATACCGATGGCATGCGTGCTTTTTGCCATAGCCGTTTTCTTGAGACGAGGCACTTTGACAAAAGTGAACCTTCAGCGACTGGGCACGAAGCTCACGGCGTTCGGTTTGGCGCTGGCGCTGGTGGTGCCAGCGAGTGTTTGGCTCACGGACAACATCGACAAGACCTTCGATGAATCCATCGCCGCTTCTAATGCGGCAGCGCAACAAGCGACTCAGGAACTCGAAGAAAGCGTCCAAGAGGACACGCAAGAGGATAAAGGCCTCCTGGAGGGAATCGCTGACGCGATGCAAGATGGGTTCACCGCGATAACGCAGGGCGTTCAAGACGCGTTGGACAATCTGGGGCAACAGCTGAACAACATGATAGACACGGTGGCCGTGATGGTTGTGACCTCCTGCCTTATACCGCTTATTGTGCTGATGGTTTTCTTGCAGGTTGTCAAAATCATCACTGGCCTCGATTTCGGTGGCGTTTCCGCCGTCATGGGCGCTGCCCGCACTAGGGGACGTCGCATCTCTTCCTCGGTGAGGAAGCAGGTACAGCAGAGGTAGCTTTGCTGTTGGCGTGACGCTTCATTGCTTCTACCCATTTCCGTCGCAGATTGAAAGCTTCGGGCGCCTCCCCGTGAGGCCGCCCGCGATGCTGAAGCACGGTCATAGGCATCATTTCCTGCAAGCAGCTCGCAGAGGCCAGTGAGATCCTAGCCAAATTCGACCGCGTCGAGTTGCAGGGGCGGCCGGACCGCCCCTTGTTCTAGCGCAAGCGGTATCTTGTTCCGCGCGCCGAGCCTTCGGACGCGATAATGCCCATGCCCAGCAATTCGGCGATGAGTCCCTTGGCCTTGGTCGCCCCGCAGTTCAATGCGGATTCAACATCTCTACGTGTGAAACTTCCCTTTTCTTGGGCGACTTCTACGATTTTTGCGAGATCGTGGGAGAGGGCAAGTTGTGGAGCGGGCACGGATGGCTGGGCAGAGCTGGAAGAAGCCGGCGTGTGGTTTGTCTCGGAGGGAGAGCTATTGCTGGGTGCGTCGGTGTCAAGATAGAACGCAGACAGCTTCCCTGTGTAGACTTTTACCATTACGCGGTCTGGGTTGAAAAGCTCCTCGATTTCGGGCGGGGGAGCGCTTGCCGCTTTCGCAGCGTTGCTCATTACATCGAATCCGCTTCCCATTCGCTCACAAGCGCTGATAAGCCCGAACATTCGCATCAGAGTCGGATTGCGCGCATCAGAAATTCCGCCCGCTCTCACCACATCGAGCGCTACGCGCGAATTGCCGGGATTGGCTATTTCGATTCGGTCAGAATATCTCAGAGCGACGATGCCTCTTCTTCCATAGTAGTCCGAATGAACGAGTGCGTTCGCGAGTGCCTCTCTTATTGCGGCGTGCATTTCGGTGTCTTCGATGCGCTGGAGATTGTTGTCGAGCGCAAACGGCTTCTTAAGGCCGCTTGTCAGTCGCGGTAGCGCTTCCGTCCAAAAATCGAAAAGGTTTCCCGTCCATGTTCCGTCTTGCGATGTGATGCGGTCTGCCCATCGGCGTTCTTGATCTGCTTCGCGATAGTCTAGGAAGTAGTTCGCATATTCCTTTGCGATTTCGTACTCGAAACCGAACATGAGAAGACCGGCACGTGTTGGATGAAATTCTCCCTCTCCATTTGTTCGTCCAATGGCATTCAGCTTCACGAGGAACCCCTCATCATCGAGCTTGAGCCACGGATGATTCGGTCGGGCAGCTGACACCACGGCTCGATATCGGCTTACCGTGTCCCACGAAAGAGCATCTAACGGGAACTCTTCAAGCACGGTGTCGTCGAGCGGCTCGTTGCTCGCATCGCGAATCATGGCAACGATTTCTTCGGATGAGCAGCGATAATCTCCCTCGCCATCTCGACGGTAGGTTCCCTTTTCCCGATTGCCGCAGATGTAGATAGGTCTCAAATGACGGTTGGCGCGAGGAACTTGAATGCGGATAATGTCGCAGTCGTTAATTGTCTCAATGGTGATCGAATCATCTGTGAGAATGTTGGCGCTGACTTTCGAGGGATTGTGCACTCCGTCCCAGAATTTCTTAACGAGCTGTTTAGGGTTCGGGACTCCGACGTACTCTACCTCTCCTTTTGGGCCTTCTTCTGCGCCGAGGATGATCAGCCCGCCGTTGGTGTTCGCGAAAGCGGAATAGGTTTCCCAGATGCTCTCGGGCACACCGCCTTTGGCGCGTTTTGCTTCCAGCTGACCATTCTCGCGCAATGTCATCACGGTGCCATCTTTCATGTTGCCTCATCTCTTAGTTAAAGTTTCGATGGCATTATCGGTCGTTATCGGTCGTTATCGGTCGTTATCGGTCGTTATCGGTCGTTATCGGTCGTTATCGATTTGCTGGACGAGAGGCGCCCGCTTCCACCGCCGCTATCCTTCGGGCGGTGCGCAGCAGGTCGTAGTCATGCGCGCTGCGGGAGGGGAGGGCGGCGGCGCGCACGGCTTCACGGCAGACGTCCATGAACGCGTCGGCTGCTTCGCAGAAGCACGTGCGAGCGAACTCGCTGGTTCCATGGGCACACTTGAGACCGTCGGCGTAAAGCGTCCACGACTGGGGCTCGCGCTCGTCGCCTTCGCAGGCCAGCTGGAGCACCCGCGGCTCGCCGTTGCCGGCCAGTTCGGCTTCCAGACGTTCCACGCTGTAGCGCATCTGGTGGCCCAAGTTGGCCTTCCCCATGGCCGAAATGTAGCCCGTGGGCTCATCGAGGAGGTGCATCCTCGGCCGCTCGACGCTCAGGTTAAGGAATTCGCGCGCATCGCGCACAGAGACGTTGTCCATGGCAGGACTCCTTTCATCGATGTTGGCGGGACCACCGTGCCGCGCGGCCGGTTGGTGCCGGGATCGTCGAGCCAACTCTCTACCCCGACTCTGGATAAAATGCGCCAGCGCTCTCGCTGACGGAAGTGCAGTCTAGCAGCAGAAGGGTCAACCGCGCAAGAGGGAAGGCCGGGTATTGGTATACTCGTTTTCCGCGCTGGCCTGCGATGTTAATTCCCGTTGCTAGCGGCGTGGGGAGCGAGTAGCTACTATGGGCTCGCGAAAACTCGAAGAGAAGCGAGTGGAGCATCGGCTATCTGCGCGTGCTAAAGGCGCTCAAGATCGCTAAAACAAATCAAGGACGCTAAAAGAGATCAAGATTGCTAAAAGAGATCAAGGATGCTACGATCTTACTGTTGCGGCGGGCAGATGGCAGGAGGTTTCCGTGGCAGACAAGATTGCGAAGGTGCAGCAGGAGACCTTCAACCCATTTACGCCGGAATTCGGAAAAGTGCCCGCTTATTTCGCTGGTCGCGAACAGGTGCTCTCGGATATCTTGAGTGCCTTCGAAGAGCAGACGATGAATCTCTGCGCATTATTTGTTGGTCCGCGCGGATGTGGCAAAACGGCGCTCCTTACCTATCTCGGCAACGAGGCGTCTCGGCTCGGATGGGTAGTGGCCAACGTTTCGGCAACTTCGGGTATGCTCGAAGATATTGTCCAGCGCACCGAGGAGTCGGCTTCGCACCTCATTGCGGCCTCGTCCGAAAAACGTCTCACGGGCGTGAACATAGCGGGTATAGGAGGAGCGACTTGGGACGCGAAAAGCAACACGAAAGCGAATTGGCGCACCCGCATGAACAACCTTTTGGAGCGTCTCGGCGAAGCGGATATTGGCCTGCTGATAACCGTTGACGAAGTGGACGTGTCTCTCGACGAGATGAGCCACCTGGTTTCAACGTACCAGCATTTCGTGCGCGAGAATCGTAAGGTCGCTCTTGTCATGGCGGGGCTTCCCTTCCATATAAGCTCGCTTCTGAGCGGAAAGAACACGTCGTTTTTGCGCCGGGCTCAGCGGTTCGAGTTGGGCCCGTTGGCCTCCTATGAAGTTGAGGAGGCTTTCCGTCTGACCGTGGAAGAGGGCGGTAGGCTCATCAACGAAGAGGCCTTGGGCGAAGCCGTTGAAGCCATCGACGGGTTTCCCTTCATGCTGCAGCTTCTGGGCTACCGGGCGTGGCGAATGCATCCCGATGACGCCTTCCTGAGCGTTGACGATGTCCGTGCCGGTGCGCAGAGGGCTCAGCGCGAGTTAGAGGATCGCATCTTCGATGTCACCTATGCGGAACTCTCCCGAGCGGACAGGGCATTTCTTGCGGCAATGGCTCAAGATGGGAAAACAAGCCGCCGCATCGATCTGATGGAACGGCTGGGTAAGCCCTCGGGGCATATTTCCACCTACAAGAAGCGGCTCGTGCAAAGCGGCGTTATTGGCGAAACTCTCGATGGCGACTTCTACTTCGCATTGCCCGGCTTCAAGGAGTATGTCGAGCGGCGACAGGGGTAGTCGGTGCTTTTAGTGGCGCGGCCCTTAAGTTTTGATCGTTAGCAATTTCCTACGTAGACGTGCTTCAAATAGCGCCTCGCTACGTTGGCCAGGTGGTGTACGGTTTCGGGTGGGGTGGCGGGGCGGTCGGTAAGGCGGTGGCAGGGGAAGAAGCGGGTCAGGTGGTAGGGGGTCGACGGATCCAGCGAGGCGAGCCATTGGGCGGCCTCGGCGATTTCCTGGTCGCTGTCGTTCAGGCCGGGGATGACGAGCGTCGTTACTTCCAGGTGACAGCTGGGTGTGGCAGCCAGCACTTCTATGGTGTGCTTCACAGTTGCCAAGTCACCGCCGACGAGGTCGTAGAAGCTCTGGGTGAAGCCCTTCAGGTCGATGTTCGCGGCATCGATGAACGGTGCCACCTCGTGCAGCGGGCCGTCGTTCACGTAGCCGTTGGATACCAGCACGTTGACCAGGCCACGCTCGTGGGCGAGGCGCGCGGTGTCGCGGACGAACTCGAGGCCCACGAGCGGCTCGTTGTAGGTGAAGGCGAGCCCGATGTTGCCTTCGGTCACAAGCGATGCGGCCGCATCCACCAACTCGGCCGGTGCGATTTCGCGCCAGGGCACGTCGCGCTCGCCGGCGCAGGCGATGGAAGCGTTCTGGCAGAACGGGCAGCGCAGGTTGCAGCCGTAGGAACCTACGGAGAGCACCTTGCTTCCAGGGCGAAAGCGGGCCAGCGGCTTCTTCTCGATGGGATCCAGTGCCAGTGACGTGATGCGCCCGTAGTTGGCGTCCACCACCTCTCCACCCTCGGCGACGCGCGCACGGCAGAGCCCCGTTTGCCCCTCGACCAGGGCGCAGGCATGCGGGCAGATCGGGCACACGGCGCGATCTGCGCCAAGGCCGCAGGCCTCTTCCCCTGAAAAATCCTGCGCTGCGACTCTGCCTTCGGTATCTTCCACGACGCCTCTTTTCTCGTCTGCTTCGGCCGTCTTGCTGCCATAGTAGCGCAAGGGCGCCCCGCTGGCTTTGGCGGCTCGCATGCGCCGCCAATCCGATACCGATGCCGATGCCGATGCCGATGCCGATGCCGATCCCTCTCGATTCCTTGCGGCGTAGGGGGGGCGGAAGTTTGTCTGGAGCCAAGCCGGCTTTCGCGATCTCCGCGCCATTGCCAAGGGAGATCGGGCGCGCGGGCCGGACGGGACGTACCGTCGCATTCCATTACTGCTAAAATCATCAAAGCTGGCTGGCCATAGTGCGTAGAAAGAGGGAAACCATGGATCGTTTGAAGGACAAAGTCGCCATCGTCACCGGTTCCACCAGCGGCATCGGCACGGGCATCGCGAAGATGTTCGGCGCCGAGGGCGCGCGCGTGGTGGTGTGCGGCCGCAACGAGGAGCGCGGCGCGGCCGTCGTGGACGCCATCGCCGAGGTGGGCGGCACCGCCTGGTTCCACAAGCTGGACATCACGCGTCCCGAAACCGTGGACGCGCTGTTCGCCGACACCAAGGAGAAGTGGGGCTCCATCGACGTGTTGGTGAACAACGCCGCCGGCATGGCGCTGAAGGACGGGCGTGTGGACGAGATCTCCCTGGAGGACTGGGACGCCGTGTTCGCGAGTGACGTGCGCTCCACGTTCTACTGCACCAAGACGGTGCTGCCCTTCATGCAGGAGCAGGGCGCGGGCTCCATCATCAACATCGGCTCCATGGCCTCCTGCGGCGGCGATCTGGGCTCGACGGCCTATGCCTGCGCCAAGGCCGGCGTCGACATGCTGACCCAGTACACGGCGCTGCAGTACGGCAAGCAGAACATCCGCTGCAACTGCGTGCGCCCCGGCCTCATCGTCACGCCGCAGAATGAGGCGAAGGTGCCCCAGGCGCTGAAGGACATCTTCTTGGACAACATCGAAGTCGCTCGCTACGGCACGCCCGAAGACATCGCCGCCATGTGCGTCTATCTGGCCTCCGACGAGAGCTCGTACTTCACCGGTCAGGTGGTGACGGTGGACGGTGGCCTGAACTCCCACGTCTCCACGGTGGCCCAGTTCCGCGCCATGGCTTCCCGTACCTGGTAGCAGGGCGAGCGAGCGGCAGCAGAGCTGCTGAGCGTATTCAGCATCCGACGGCCCCGCACCAACATGCGGGGCCGTTTTTCATGCGTCGAAGGGCGACTTTCGGCCGAACGCGGGTTCTCTATTGCTGGGCGATTTGGTCAGCGATAGAATGCGGCCTCGTGTCTTTCCGCCCGCGACGACCCAAGGAGCCGAGTTTTCCCGCCATGCAGCAGCGCGATAAGTTAAAGCCCATCCTTTTCAGCATCATCAAGCATTCCAGCAAACAGGAGCTGAAGGAGCAGATTCCCAAGGACATCGTGGCGGGCATCGTGGTGGCGGTGGTGGCGCTGCCGCTTTCCATCGCGTTGGGCATCGCCTCGGGGGTGTCGCCGGAGCAGGGCCTCTACACCGCCATTGTTGCCGGGTTCCTCATCGCGTTCCTCGGCGGCAGCCGCGTGCAGATATCCGGCCCCACGGCGGCCTTCGCCACCATCGTTGCCGGCATCGTGGCCACCGATGGCATAGAAGGCCTCGTCGCCGCCACCATCATCGCGGGCATCCTGCTCATCTTCATGGGTCTGTTCAAGTTGGGCGCCCTTATCCGCTTCGTGCCCTTCACTATCACGACCGGGTTCACCGCGGGCATCGCCGTCACGCTGACCATCGGCCAGCTGAAGGACTTCTTCGGCCTTACCTATCCGCCGGGCACCGCCACGGTGGAAACGACGGAGAAGCTGGCCGCGCTGGCGGGCAACTTCTCCACGGTGAACGGGCAGGCGTGCCTGGTGGGTGTCGTCTGCCTGGCCGTGCTGTTCCTCTGGCCGCGCGTGACCGAGCGCGTGCCCAGCTCGCTTATGGCCCTGCTCGCGGGCATCGCGCTGGTGAGCGGGCTCGGCCTTGACGTCAGCACCATCGGCGACCTCTACGTCATCGACAGCGCCCTGCCCACCTTCCATATGCCTCACCTCAGCTTGGAGCTGTTCCGCGATCAGTTCGCCAACGGCGTCACCATCGCCATTCTGGCCGCCATCGAGTCGCTGCTGTCCTGCGTGGTGGCCGACTCCATGATCAGCGGGCACCATCGCGCCAACATGGAGCTGGTGGCCCAGGGCGTCGGCAACATTGCCTCGGTGCTCTTCGGCGGCATTCCCGCCACCGGCGCCATCGCGCGCACCGCCGCCAACGTGAAGGCCGGCGGTCGCACGCCCATCGCCGGCATGGTGCACGCGCTTGTGCTCATCGCCGTGCTCGCCTTCCTCATGCCCTACGCGGCGCTCATTCCCATGCCCACCATCGCCGCCATTCTGCTGTACGTCGCCTACAACATGTCCGGCTGGCGCAACTTCGCGCACCTGTGCCAGACGGCGTCGAAGGGGGCCGTCGCCACGCTGCTGCTCACCTTCGTGCTGACCATCGTGTTCGACCTGGTGGTGGCCATCGGCGTGGGCATGCTCATCACCGTGGTGCTGTTCATGAAGACGGTGAGCGAGGAAACCGAGGTCAAAGGCTGGAAGTACTACTGCGACGAGAACTCCGAGGTCACGCATTTGCGCGAGCTGCCGAAGAGCGTGCGCGTCTACGAGATCAACGGGCCGATGTTCTTCGGCATGACCGAGCGCATCGCCGACATCTCGGTGAAGGACTTCACGCGTTACCTGATCATCCGCATGCGCGGCGTGCCCTCGCTGGACGCGACGGGCATGAACGCGCTGGAGAACCTCTACGACTACTGCAGCGCGAACGGGGTGAGCCTCATCTTCTCCCACGTGAACGAGCAGCCGATGAAGACCATGCGCCGCGCTGGATTCGTCGATCTGGTGGGGGAGGAGCACTTCCGAAGCTGCATCGACGACGCCATCGCCCATGCCCGCGAGCTGCTGGTGGCGGAGGAAGACACTGAAAACCTGATGAAAACTCGCGGCTGACCTCCGCTGCAGGGAGGACATGGTTTAGCATGAGCGCACATATTTTTTCTAGCGGCTCCAAGAGAGAGGCTTCCCATGAAGTTCATCGTCACCGAAGATTACGAGGCCATGTCGCGCACTGCCGCACGCGTGATAAGCGGCTATGTTTCCTCGCACCCCGATTGCGTGCTGGGTCTGGCCACCGGCTCGACCCCTATCGGCCTGTACCGCTGCCTGGTTGAGGACTACGAGGCCGGCGCGCTGTCCTTCAAGGACGTGACCAGCTTCAACTTGGACGAGTACCGAGGCCTTGATCCGCAGCACGACCAGAGCTACCGTTACTTCATGGAGCACAACCTGTTCTCCCATGTCGATATCGATCCGGCTCGCACCCATGTGCCGGACGGCGCCTGCCCCGACGCCGCTGCCGCGTGCGCCGCTTACGAGCAGAGCATCGCCGAGGCCGGCGGTTTGGGCCTGCAGCTTCTGGGCCTGGGCCACAACGGCCACATCGGCTTCAACGAGCCCGCGCCTGAGTTCCCCAAGGAAACGCACTGCGTCGAGCTGACGGAGAGCACCATCAACGCCAACTCCCGCCTGTTCGATTCCATTGACGACGTGCCCCGCGAGGCGTACACCATGGGCATCGGCACCATCATGGCGGCCAAGGAGATCCTCGTGGTCGCCAACGGCTCCGACAAGGCCGATATCGTTCGCCGCGCCTTCTTCGGGCCGGTCACTCCCGAGGTGCCCGCCTCCATCCTGCAGTTCCACCCGAATGTCACCGTTGTGGTGGATAAGGAAGCAGGCGCCCTCTGCCAGTAGTGCCGGATCCCAGCTCTCGGCTGATCGAGTCGCCCCGCTCTTGCACGTTGCCGCTCTGTCGCGCTGCAAGATGCGGGGCGTTTTGCATTGGCCGTCGCGTAGCGCGCGTCGGGCCCTGCGCGGCAAGGCGACCGCAGCAGATTGGATGGTCGCGGCTGGCGGGGACCTTGTTGCGCTCCCATATATAGCTCATTCGGGTGATGCGGCGGCCGGGCGGCGGTCGCTAAGATGTCTCTACTGTGGTGCACGCTGCGCTTTTGGGGCGGCGAGCTATCGAGATGACGGCCCATCGGGTCGGTGGATGAAACGGGAGACACAATGACGATCAAGCGCTATCTGTATGCGGGGTTGGGGCTGCTGTTCTTGGGGCTAGGGGGCATAGGCGTCATCATTCCCATTATCCCTACAACGCCGTTTCTGCTGCTGACCTCGTTTTTCTTCCTGCGCAGCTCCGAGCGTCTGAACACGTGGTTCGAGGGAACCCGCATGTACAAGCGCTTCATCGCCAACTTCATGGAAACGCGCTCGCTCACACTGCGGGCCAAAATCCTGTGCGCTGCCCCCGGCGTGACCGCCATGCCGATGCTCGCGCTGGTGGTGCCGCAGTGGTGGCTGAAGGCCATCCTCATCGGACTGACCGTGTTCGAGATCTGGTACTTCATCGCCCGCATCGAAACGGTTTCGGTGGAAGAGGCTCGCGCCCGCGGCAAGGCCCGCGTAGCCGAGGCGAAGCGCGACCAGCCCGCCCCGGCCGCTTCCGCCGCCGAGGGTCTCGCCCTGGCGGCCGAGGAGTGAGGGCCCTATGAGGATCGCGTTTGTGATGGACGATCTGAGCGTGCATTCCAACGGCACGTCGGTGACGGCGGCGCGCTACGCCCTGGACTGGGCGCGCCGTTGGCCGTCTAATCCAACGCTTCTTGTCGCAGTGTCTACAGGTCGGTGGCAACAAGGCGGCCTGGGCTGCGGCTCCAACCCAATCGCCTAGGATGGCCCACAGACCCTCGCGCTTGCCGCCGTGCTACCGCAGGCGTTGCAGGCGCGGGCCTTTTAGAAGCTGCGAGAAAGGAACCGTCATGGCCACAATTTCGAATCCGTTCGTGATGGAAGTGCCGCGCAAGCTGACTGACGAGGAGCTCGTCAACGCCATTCGCCAGGACATCATCGGGGAGCTTGAGGCTATCCACGAGTACGACGCCCACGTCCAGGCGACGGATAACGAGGATGCGAAGAAGGTGCTCTCCGACATCCGCGACGAGGAGCGCGAGCATATGGGCGAGCTGCTGGAGCTTCTGGAGCGCCTGGCGCCCGACGAGAAGGCCCTGCACGACGAGGGCCGCGGCGAAGTGCGCGAGATGCTGGACAAGTAGCGCGCTTGGAGCCGAGAACCGCCCGTCGCGATTGGCCTTGGGGTATCGCGATCGGTCTATGAGAGCGCTGCCGGACGTATCGGTTCGGCAGCGCTCTTGTCGTTGGACGGGGCCGATGTGGCCGCTGGGGCGCCGGCGCCGTCGGGCTCGCCTTCCGCCAGCTCGTTGCGCTCCACGGCCACGAGGGTCTGGGCCACCACGGCGTTGACGAGGGAGAGGCTGCCGCTATCCACATCCCCCGAGGAGCAGTCGATGGCCACTACCCCGTACAGGCGCCCCTTCATGCCGAGCGGCAGGTACTTCTCCGTCGCATCCCGCCAGCCCGGCTCGCCGTAGCCGGTGGGCGCGCGCCGCTCGTAGCAGTCGCGGGCCGCCGCGCTGCCCGCGGCCGGCGGCTCCCCCAAGGTGATGGTCACCGGCCGCCTCAGCACCCGGGTCAGGAACTCCTGGGCGAAGCTGCAGGCCGCCTGCGGGGTGGAACTCTCCAGCAGCCCGACGCTCAGCCGATTCAGCCGCCCCAGCGCGCAGGCCGTGCGCTCGGCCGTCTGCACCTGGCGGCTCATGCGGTGGGTGATCACGCCCATGATGAGCGACACGACGAGGAAGATGGCGAGCGCCGCCACGTCGGTGCGGCTGAGCACCTTCAGCGTGAAGAGGGGCGCGGTGAACAGGAAGTCGTAGGAGAGCAGGTAGGCCACTCCCAGCGCGGCGCCCCACAGCCCCGAGTCGGTCTCCAGGCTGGTGATGAGCACGCCCAGCACGAAGACGGGGAAGGCCACAAGCGTGCTCACCCCCAGGAGCGAGAAGCCCCACACGGCGGCCAGGCCGGCCCCGTAGAGCAGGGCGAAGGCGACCAGGTTGCGCAGGACGTGCCGTGCCGAGAGGGAGCTCCTCGGCGGGAATCTGCGACTGCTAGCGGCCATGGCGAACCCCTTTCCGAATCATCGACGCCAAGGTGCCCACCCCCATGAACAGGGGGATGATTTCGAGACGGCCCAGAAGCATCCCGGCGCTCCCGATCAGCAGCGGCGCGGGGCCGCTTTCCGTACCGAGGAAGCCCGTGCCCACGCCGGTGCTGCCGAGGCACGAGACGAAGTCGAACACCGCCTCCTGCAGGGTGGCCCCGCAGAGGATGAGCGCGAACGCACCGGCCGCGCACAGCAGCAGGTACAGCACCACGTAGGTCTGGGCCTCGGCCACGTCCACCTCGGTGAGCACCGACCGCTTCCCGAAACGGTTGATCTTGATGCTCGTCACGTGGCGCTTGTTGCCGTAGCGCTCGTGCAAATCGTGGCCGAGCCCCAGCGAGGCGACGGCGACGCGGTAGAGCTTGATGCCGCCGGAGGTGGAGCGCGCCTCGGCCCCGACGAGCATGAGCAGGCCGAACAGGAACAGGAGCGCCGGCCCCAGATCGGCGAAGGAGGGGATGGTCTGAAACCCCGTGGAGGTCAGGATCGACACGACCTGGAACGTGCCCTGCCGCAGCGCCTCGGCTCCGTCGCCGCTGACGCCCTGGCCCAGGAAGAAACCGGCCACCACCAGGGCCATGACGGCGATGGTGCCGAAGTACAGCGGCGTCTCGATATGGGTGAGGAACGCCTTGAGCTTGCCGCGCAGCAGCAGGAACAGCAGAAGGAAGTTCGTGCCGCCGGCCACCATGAGCACGATGGTGATGGCCTCGATGACCGGGCTGTTCCAATAGGCGATGCTCTCGCCGTGGGTGGCGAACCCGCCGGTGGGCACGGCGCACATGGAGATGTTGATGGCGTCGAAGGGGGTCATGCCGGCCGCCCAGTAGGCCACGGCGCCGGCGATGATGAGCCCGTTGTAGATGAGCAGGATCATGCGGGCGGTCTTGGCGGCGCTCGGCAGCAAGTGGTCGGTGTGGCCCTCGGCGTTGTACACGCCCAGGCCGCCGGTCTGGGTCACCACGCAGGTGAGGATGAGCACGAGCCCCACACCGCCGAGGTAGCAGGTGAGGCTGCGGTGGAACAGGAAGATGGCCGGGCAGGTGTCCACGTCCACCACGCTTAAGCCCGTGGTGGTCAGCCCGCTGGTGGACTCGAAGACGGCCTGGACGGGGGAGAGCAGCCCCGCGGCCACGTAGGGCAGCGCGTAGACGGCGATGGCGAGAACCCAGACCAGCACCGTGCACGCGGCGGCCTGCCCGCGGGTAAGGCGGGCGCCCGGGGCGGGGTCGGGCGAGGCGAAGTACACGAGGTAGCCCGCCATGGCCGCGCCGATCCCGGGGAAGATGAAGCACGGCGCGAGGGCCACCTCGTCGGGGTAGGCCGGCAGCACCGCCAGGGGTGCCAAGCCCGCCAGGCCGACGAACATGACGGCCACGCCCACGTAGCGCGCGAGCAGGGGCCCGGGGCCGGAGCGCTCGCCGCCCGGCTCGCCCAGGGCGATGGCCGGCGCAAGGTTGTCGCCGCGCGTCTTTCCCATGACGGTCACCGGCGCTCTTTCCCCAAGTGGTGCCACGAGCCCAGAATCGAGCGGAAGGGCGAGGGGGCACCGGGGTCTTCCTCGTCGTCGGCGGTGCCATCGGCGCCGTCCCCTTCGCCGTTGCCGGCCTCGGCCGCAGCGACGGCCGCCGCCGTGGCAGCCCGGGCCTTCGCGCCGACGGGGTCGGGAAGCTCCAGGGCCCCGCGAATGGCCTGGGCCAGGGTGGCCGTGGCGCTGATGGCGGCCGTGACACCCAGCTGGCGGAAGATGGCCGTGTTCTCGGGGTTGGACACGATGCACAGCTGGATGCGGATGCCGAGGAACTTCTTGGCCACCTGGCAGATGGCCAAATTGTCGGCGTCGAGGCCGGTGAGGGCCACGATGGCGTCGAACCCGGCGACGCCGGCCTCCTCGAGCACGGCCAGCTTCATGCCGTTGCCCCAGATCACCGTGCCGTCATGGCGGCTGGAGAGGTACTCGCAGAAGCGGCGGTCGTCGTTGATGGCCACGACGGTGTCGACGGTTTCAGCTAAGGCGCCCATCAGATAATCGGCCCGGGAGCGGCCGCCCACGATCACCACCCTCATAGGTCGGCCTCCTTCCGCGTCAGCCCGGTGAGGCGGAAGAACTCGTCCTCGCAGATGCGATGGGGGCAGATGGGGGCGATGCCCATGTCGTCGAGGATGTCCGCCAAAGCGTCGTCGTCCACGAGGGGCAGCACGTGGGACACGCCGAAGATCTCGCTGGCCAGCTCGGCGATGAGCAGGTTGGAGGCATCGTCGCCCGTGGCGGCCACCAGGTGGGTGGCCCGGCGCACGCCGCACTCTTCCAGCACCAGGGCGCTCTTGCCGTCGCCGGTGAGCGTCTCGCCGTCGAAATCGGGCCCCAGCCCTTCCAGGGCGTCCTCCTGCATGTCCACCACGATGACGTCGTGGCCGGCCGCCGAGAGCGCCTGGGCCACGGCGCACCCGAACAGGCTGCATCCGACCACGATAATGCGGGCCCTCTTCGCCACTGCTTGTTCCTCCTTCGCGCAGGTCTTTTCACGGGAAAATGCTAATGATTGCAACGGCGGCGGAAGGCGAGAAGGGCGAACTGTCACCAAGCAGTGACGGGGCCGAGGACTGGGAGGGCGCCCGAATGGCGAGGTCGCGGTAGAGCCTATGAAACGGTAGCGGATGGCGGTCGGCCCGCGCCGGCCGGGGAACTGGTGGAACGAGCACGTGAACTGCGCCATCGCCCTGTGGTGCGACGAGGCGACCTTCCGCGCCGTGCAGGCCTGCGCCGAGGACCGCCGCGCCCATACCGGCACCTACAACCTCATCACCTACAACTGCCTCACCTTCTGCGACGAGGCGCTGGCGGCCGGCGGCATCCACCTGCTCACGGAAAGCGGCCGCGAGCTGCACACCATCGTCCCCAAGGACGCCTTTAGGGACGTGGACCGGGTGGAGGGCGCCCATCCCTTCGAGGCGTGGAAGTACTGGTTCCCCCTCGGCGAGCCGCCGTCAAACGGCCTGCGCACCATCCAGGACGTCCCTGGTCGGGACAAGCCGTTGGAATAAGCGCTGCGATCTCGGCATTTATCTGGTACAATCTCGCCTTTCTGGAAGACGGGCGCCCCATGATGCGAGGATTGCCGAAAGTCGGCGGAGAGGTGGCGTCGGGCGTTGGACGGCTGTGTGGCGTAAAAGGCCATGGGCGGCGGCCGGACGAGGCACGCGAGCTGAGCGGGAAACGGGAGACGAGAAGATAAAAAGTGAGGAGGGGCGATGATCGTTGAGGCCATGAAGGGCTATCGAGCGGCCGATCTGCCGAAGGACGCCGTCGCGGGCCTGGTTATCGCCGCGCTTTCCATCCCCATTGCTATGGGCTATGCGGAGGTGGTGGGGCTGCCGGCCATCTATGGCCTATGGGCCTCCATCGTGGCGCCGCTGGCCTTCGGGCTGCTCACCGGCACGCGGCGGGTGGTCTTCGGCATGGATTCGGCCGCGGCCGCCATGACCGCCTCGATGCTCGCCGCCGCCGGCATCGTCGGCCAGGACGCCATTGTCTCCGCCATGCCCCTGCTCACCCTGCTCACGGCGCTGTTCCTGCTGCTGCTCGGCTGGGCCGGTGCCGGTCGCCTGATCCGCCGTACGCCGCTGCCGGTCATGCACGGGTTCATCTTCGGCATCGCGCTCACCGTGGTCATCGGCCAAGTGCCGCTGCTTCTGGGCACGACGGCCGACACCTCCGGCGCCATCGTGTCGAAGGTCGCCGCCATTGTCTCGTGCCTGCCGGGCGCCTCGTGGGCCTGCGCCGTGGTGTCGGCTCTCTGCATCGCTGGCATGTATCTCCTGAAGCGCTTCTTCCCGAAAGTGCCCTCGGCCATCGTGGTGCTCGTCGCGGCCGCGCTTGTGTGCAACGGGCTGGCAGCGGCGGGGCTTCCCATCGTCTTCCTTCCGCAGGTATCGGGCACGCTTCCCCATATCGCGACCGTGCTGCCCGAGGGGCTCGACATCGTGGCACTGCTTCTGGCCGCCTTCGCCATCGCGGTGGTGGTGTCGTTGGAATCTTTGCTGTGTGTCGAGGCGTTCTCGGCGGGCGATGTGCCCGCGCCGTCTCCCGACGGCGAGATGCGCACCTTCGGCCTGGCCAACGCGCTGGTGGGCCTCATCGGCTGCCCGCCGTGCTCGGCCTCCATGTCGCGCACGGCTGCGGGCATCGCCTCGGGCTCCCTCTCCCAGGTGGCCAGCGTGTTCTCGGCCCTCATTGTGGCCGTGGTCGCCTTCGCCGCCGGCTCGTTCATGGGCTTTCTGCCCCGCTGCGCCCTGTCGGCCATCGTCGTGGTGGCCCTGCTCGACATTGTCGACTTCGGGAAGATCACCACCTACGCCTTAAAGACGCGCCGGGAGTTCATGGTCTTCGCCGCCTCGGCGGCCCTCGTGGTGCTGCTCGGCGCCGTGGCGGGCATCCTGGGCGGTTTCATTCTGGCGCTCGCCCTGCGCGCCGGCCGAGAGAAGATCGACACCTCCGGCCCCGAGCTTTTGGGCGCGGTGCCCTACAAGCCCGACGATCTGCCGGCGAAGAAGGACATCGAGGTGGGCTACGCGCTCGGCATCGCGAAGCTCTCGGGCGATTTGTCCTTCATGAACATCGCGAAGGCCCAGGAGGAGATAGAGGCCGCCGCTGCCGGCAACGAGGCTCTCATCCTGAAGCTGTCGAAGCTCGACACCATCGACACGACCGCCGCCGACAAGCTGGACGAGACGCTGGATTCCCTCATGGCGCGCGGCGTGCACGTGAAGCTCGTGCGGCCCATCAAGGAGACGAGCGACCACTATACCCGCTACGAGCTGCGCCGACTCATGCAGGGCTTCAAGTTCTACCCGTCGGTGCGCACGGCCATGCACTCGCTGGCCGAGGAGTACGCGGCCGGTATGGAACCCCAGCGCCCCGACACCTGGCTCGCCGATGCGCCGGCGCCGCGCCGGTTGCGGAAAGTGGCGGCCGAGGCCTCCATCATCGACGGCGATCGTCCCGTGGTGGCCATCGCCGGCTTGCGCAACCACGCCGGCGACGTCGTGGACTCCGACGGCGTCCCCTTTCTGGAGGACATTCGCGGCAAGTTGTCGTTTCTGCAGTCCCGCCGCGCCTTCCAGTTCTCTGCCGACTATTTGGAAGGGGCCGCGCGCGGGCAGGCCGACGAAAACGGGCACTTCTTCTCGAAGCTGCTTTTGTGGGACGAGGTGACCGGCGAGGTGGTGCTCGACTACCGCGGCGGCGCCATGCGAATTTGCCGCGACGAGGCGGTGGCCGTGGCCCTCATGGAGCCCATCGACCGCACCATCCGCGAGTTCGCCCTGGCGCAGTGAGCGTCGCGCTTAAGCGCGCGGCAAGGGCGCTGCCGGACGCACGTTTTCGATTACTCCTCCAGCTCTCGCTCCAGCTGGCGACGGCGGTCGATGGCGCTGTGGAAGGTGGCGGCGAACAGGCCGAAGGCCAAAAAGAACGCCAAGGTGAAATAGACGATGCCCATGGCGATGTCTCCGCCCCAGGTCACGTTCTCGACGCCGACGATCTGCACTTCCGCGAGAATGCGCATGACCGTCGTCGTTACGCCCAGCCCGAGGCCGCACAGAAGCGACACCAGGGCCACGTAGTCCCAGGGGATGCGATCTGATTGGGCGATGCGCGTATGGGTGTCGAAGGTGCCGCTGCGCACCTGCAGGTAGGTGGAGATGAGGCCCGAGGCGAGAATGATGATGAGCAGGGCGGTGTCGACCGGGAAGACCGATTGCCCCAGCGGCGTGAGCAGGGGGTGTCCGGTCGTCTCCGCCACCTGGTTCAGCATGATGCCGTAGTACAGGCACAGCGCCGAGCCGATGATGAGAATGGCGTAGCCTACCGCGGCGCAACGGTTCGCCTCGGCTGTCAGGCGCTCGTCTTTCGGGCCCATGAACTCGTTCCAGCGATCGATGATTTTCATGACGGAACCTCCTCGTTCCAAAGTTGTGTCGTTGCAGGGGGTGTTCTTCTTTGGCGCGAGCCCTGCTCACGATGTGGCGTCCTCGTCCCAGAACAGGTCGTTCAACGTGACGCCCAGCGTTTTGCAGATGGCCGTGCAGAGCTTGAGGCTCGGGTTGTAGCGCCCCGCCTCGATGAGTCCGATGGTCTGCCGCGTGGCGCCCACGCGCTCGGCCAGGTCGGTTTGGGAAAGACCGAGCCGCGTGCGTGCGTCCCTCATCCGCAGGTTTTTCTCTTCGTTCACGAAATGTTCCGCTCCTTTCTGCACGCTCACTGCTATGTTGCGACTGAACGGCGCGTCTCCGGATCCGAGCGCCTTGATCATCCCGTCGGGATCGCTGGCCATCCCGTCGGGATCGCTGGCTACCATGTTGCGCTTGAATGGGTGCTCTCTTGGATCCCTCTCGCGCTTCTTGGGTAATGCAAAATATATCTTCCATTTGCAAATTATATATTGCATTCCTGAGTTGTCAAGAAGTGAGGTAACCCTTGGAGACAAGGGGAGTGTTTTGCACAGGACAAAATTCCGAGTTGTTAGACATTTCCTGCGGCCGCGCGTCGGCCTCGGAGGGAGCTGCGTAAAAGACGACTGAAGAAATGCCTGATCGCGCTATATTCCGGGAAGGGGCGATCAGGCAAAGTCTTGCAATCGTTTGGGCGGAAGTCTAACAAGTCGAAATTCTTGCCCAGACAACCTCGGATGATTGTCGGGAGCGATCGATGGAGTGTCGCGGCTTCTTGCGAATAGGCACGATACAATAGCTCCATGAGTAAGAGTGCGGCAACCGTGGAATCTGCGCTCGTTCCAGTGGGCTTTGCGGTTGCCCGATCAAGAAAGAGGCTGGCTATGGAATTGGTGGCGAAACGTTTCAACGAATTGAGCCTGGACGAGTACCACGAGCTTTTGAAGCTGCGTTGCGCGGTGTTTCTCGTGGAGCAGCAGAGTCCCTACCAGGAGGTGGACGATGCCGACAAGGAGGCCATCCACCTGTACTTCCGCAACGATGAGGGGGCGCTTGCCGCCTATGCGCGGGTGCTGCCGGCCGGCGTCACGCACCCGACGGCCTCCATCGGGCGCGTCATCGCCGTGGAGCGCGGGTGCGGCATGGGCCAGCGCATCATGGAAGAGGCCATCCGTGTGGCCCAGCAGGAATTGGACGCCGACGTCATCACTATCGAGGCCCAGGCCTACGCCCAGGGCTTTTACGAGAAGCTCGGTTTCGTGCGCACCTCCGATGAGTTCGACGACGGCGGCATCATGCACGTGGAGATGAAGCTCGCGCGCTAGCCTCGCGGTCGCACGGGATGCCGCAGAGCATTCGCGCTAGTCCCGTGCCCGCACCGGATGCCGCAGAACCGTCTTTAGCTTCTCGGGCGCGGTGCGGCGCGGATCCGACAGATAGATCTCATGGTGGTGGCGTCCCGCGGCGGTGTCTGACATATCGTTTTCAAGCCCCTGTTCGGCGACGAACGCATCCAACAGTGCCACCGTGGCCGGCTCGTCGTCGTAGGGGCCCAGGTGCATGATCTGGGCGCACAGGCCCTCGTCGATGGTCAAAAGCTCGGCGGCCGTTGTGTCCAGCCCCTTCTTGCGGGCCGCCTCCTCCTTCGCCCACTCGAACTCGTCAGGCGTCACGAAATCGGGCAGGCGGATGGCGGCAATCCAATGGAACGTTGCCTTGTTCGCGAAGTCGACGCCTTCCACGCCCGGCTGCCACCAGAAGCCCTCCAACGGGGGCACCACGAAATCGTAGTAGCCGTCGATGCGGTGGTCGCCCATCTTCGACATCTTGATGGTGTAGGCGATGGCGTACAGCACGCCGACGGCCTCCTTGTAGGCGCCGCCCTCCACGTTGGGGTCGCCCTCGCCGCGCACGGCCACAAAGGTCATGGGCGGCACGCGCACCAGCTCGGGAGTGCGTTTCGGCAGGTAGAACTCCTTGTATTCCTTCTTGAAATCGAATGCCACGGGGGTTCCTTCCGATATAAGGGCGAAATGACAGATGGCGCTATGCTACCACAGGCTGCGGGGTCGGATACTCGCCAAGGACGTGCGGCTTCGGTGCGCCACGCGCCTGCCGGCCCTGCGCGTGACGCCTCCTCCGACGATCGAGGCGGCTGCTTAGGCGATCGCGTGGCGGCGTCCCTCCCATCGGCGCGATCGGCAACGGCCCCGTGCCAGCTTGCCGTTCGCAAGGCGTCTTCTGCCTTGCCTTTGCTACGGTGGGACGGAGCGTGAGAAAGGAGTGGCGAACATGCTGCAGAGCGAACTGGACGGCAAGCGCGTGGTGGTGGCCCTGGGTGGTAATGCCTTGGGGGAGACGCCGGGCGAGCAGCTGAAGCTTTTGGAAAACACGTCGAAGAATCTGGCCCACATGGTGAAGGAGGGCATCAACGTCGTGGTGACCCATGGCAACGGCCCGCAGGTCGGCATCATCGACGAGGCGTTCGAAGTGGCGTCGAAGGACAAGGATGCCCAGGTGCCGCCCATGCCGCTCTCCGATTGCAACGCCATGAGCCAGGGATACATCGGGGCCCAGCTCTCCTGCGCGCTGCGCAACGAGTTTCGCCGGCAGGACATCATGCGCGAGGTGGCCAACGTGCCGACCCATGTGGTGGTCGACGCCGACGACCCCGCTTTCAAGGATTACGAGAAGCCCATCGGCGCCTTCATGACCGAGACCGAGGCCCGCGCCTTCGCGAAGGCCACGGGATACCAGGTGCGCGAGGACTCCGGTCGCGGCTGGCGGCGCGTGGTGCCGAGCCCCGTGCCCCAGGACATCGTGGAGCTGGAGACCGTCCGCGATCTCATGGAAGACGGCTGCGTGGTGATCGCGGCCGGGGGCGGCGGAATCCCCGTCACGGTGCGCGACGGCGTGCATACCGCCGTGGACGCCATCGTGGACAAAGACCTCACGAGCGCGATTCTCGCCTGGCGCGTGCGGGCCGACATCCTCGTCATCCTGACGGCGGTGGAGAAGGTCTACCTCGATTTCGGGAAGCCGACGCAGAAGGCCCTTGACGCCATGACCGTCTCCGAGGCCCGCGCCTACATGGAGCAGGGACAGTTCGCGCCCGGTTCCATGCTGCCGAAGGTGCAGGCCTGCGTGAAGTTCGTGGAGGCGCACCCGGGCGGCCGCGCCGTCATCACTTCGCTCGACCACGCCGCCGCCGGCCTGCGCGGCGAAACCGGCACGCTTATCGTGGCTGACGAGAAGTAGCGGCTACTTCTCCGTCTTCCATACCTCGGCGTAGTCGGCCAGCATGGCCGAGAGGCGCTGGCCGATGGCGATGTAGTCGTCGGCGTTCAGGTTCGCCAGCGATACGCGCACCGACCATTCTGGGGCGTCGAAGCCGTGGCCGTCCATGAGCACGACGCCGGTGTCCTGGGCGAGTCGCACCACGATGTCCAGCGAGTCGTAGTTTTCCTTCAGCCACGCGAAGAAGTCGGCACCGTACAGGCGCGTGGCCCAGATACTCAAGTCGATCACCGAGTAGTAGCCGGCGCGCTCGGGGTCGGGCTCAAGCGTCCAGCCGAGGCTCTTCCACAGAAGGCCCAGACGGTGTTGCACGAGCTGCTGCATCTTCGTGCGGTATGCGTCGTGATCGTCCAGCAGGCAGTACAGCGCGAACAGCGACATCATCACCTGCTGGGGCGTGCCGAGTCCCGCCGTGCCGTTTAGGGCCACGAGCCGCGAGTCGGCCACCATGCGGTCGGTGAACTTCACCTTCTCTATATGGTCGGTGAGGCACGCGTAGCGGTTCGCGAGCGCCCGCTTCTTGTCGTCGGGCAGCTTCGCGATGAGGTCGTCGAACACGTTGTTCTGCGCCGTGGCAATGACGGCCAGCCGCCAGCCGGTGGCGCCGAAGTACTTCGAGAACGAGTACACGCAGGCGGTGTTGTAGGGCAGATCGTCCAGAAGCGACCGATAGTGGGGAACGAAGGTGCCGTAGACGTCGTCGCTGATGATGATGAGGTCGGGCCGCTCGTTCTTCACGAGGCTGACGAGCTTGGCCCGCGAGGCATCGTCCAAGGCCACCGACGGCGGGTTGGACGGGTTCACGAGACACAACAGCTTAATGGACGGGTCGCGTAGTTTCTCCAGCTCGCTGTCGGGGTACTGCCAAGTGTGCAGCCCGTCCGCATCGATGGTGTTCGCCTGGATGTAGGTGACGTCCAGGTCGTAGTCGTTCAGGATGGGGATGTTCAGATACGGCGTGAAAATGGGGGTCATGAGCGCGATGCGGTCGCCCGGGTTCACGAGGAAGTTGCACTTCAGGCTGTAGAACAGGTAGCACATGGCCGCCGTGCCGCCCTCGGTGGCGAACAGGTCGTAGGGGGTCGCGGGCGCGTGGCCGTCGTCCAGGGCCTTCACCAGGTAACGGTTGACGATCTCTTGGGTGTAGCGCAGGATGCGGTCGGGCATGGGGTACTCGTCTCCGACGATGCCGCCGGTCCACTCGTGCACGAGTTCGTCGCCGGCCAGGCCCTCAGCGTCCAGGTAATCCCAGGCGCGCTTGAGGAACTGCGCCGGCTTCTCGCGCCCGTGCTCGTCAAGGAAGGCGAGGAAACGCGCGGCGGCGCCCTCGGCGGCGGGCATGCCCGCCAGGTCGAAGTCCGGCTCGTCCATGGTGCGGCGCGCCTCTTCCAGGGCAAAGGCGCCCAGCAGGAAGAAGGCCTCGCGGGGCAGGGTGGTAATCCAGTTCGGGTTGCCGCGTCCAGCGTTCAGGAGGGTGCGCGTGGTGCCCTCGTCTCCCTTCTTCGCCATCTTCACCAGGAGGTTCTTCACCTCGAAGGGCGACATGGCCCCGAGTGATTCCTCGAAGGCGCGATCGTCGTTGGCCTTGATGCCGGCCTCGATGGCGGCGGGGGAGTCGGTGGCAGCGGTGCCGGCACCGTGGGAAGTCGAAGGGGTGGAAGTGCTCATGGGGCGTCCTTTCTCGCGTTGGCCCCATTGTGCCGCGCGCGAACGCCGATGTTCCTCGCGTGCCGTCACCTGTAAGGAAAGTGAGAACCTCGAAGGCTCGTTTTGGCGCAGCCGCTTAAATTGCGCGCAGCCGCTCGTTCAGCCGCACGCAGTCGGTTACTTCCACAGAAGCGAGGCACTCTCGTCGCGCTCGAGGCATAAATCGCGCAGCTGCTCCAATTCCTCCTTGTAGTCGGCGGGATCATCCGACTCGTCGCGGTAATCGAGCTCTTCCAGCACTTCCACCTGGAAGTTCTCCTCACCGTAGCGCCGCCAAAGCTCCAGCAGATGCCGGTTGGGATGGTAATCCGAGTTCAACTTGAACGTGACGCCGTTGGTGTCGCCGGGGATGTTGCGCGATGCCAGAAGGAAGCTCTCTCCCGTAGGCACGCAGCGAAACGACAGCACGCCCATAGGCGGCCGACTGGTGCGATACGCTTCTTTCAGTTCGCGTTTGCGCTGGTTGTTCATCGATGCCTCCTGTCCGTTGAAATTTAGTGATCGAGAGTGCGCGCGAATAGGCGAGAACGCAGAGTATCATAAGCGGCAGCAAGCAGAAATAACTTCACAAGGAGGATGCAGCGGTGGGACTGATGGATTTTCTGAAACCGGCCGATATCAACGCCGGCGTGGAGGAGTTCCGCGCGACGCCCGGCGCGCGGCTGATCGACGTGCGCACGCCGGGGGAATACGCTGGCGGCCATATTCCCGGTGCGGCGAACGTGCCGCTGCAGCAGATCAGCGCCATCGCGAGCGAGGTGCCCGACAAGAGAACGCCGCTGTTCGTGTACTGCATGAGCGGGGCGCGCAGCCAGCAGGCGGTCGGCGCCCTCAAGCAGATGGGCTACACCGACGCGCGCAACATCGGCGGCATCGGCAGCTGGCGCGGAGACGTAGAACGCTAGGGCCATCGCTCGGCTTACGGCCCCCACAGGAGAGGACCGCGACGGTTACAGCGAAGCTTCGAAGTTGGCCGCAACCTCGCCAGGCGAGTGCGTCTCAGCGAAAATAGGCGGTGCGAGAAAGGATGCCCCATGCGCCCCTATGAGGAACTAATCGTCGACATTCCGAACTATCCGAAGCCCGGGGTCGTGTTCAAAGACCTCACGCCGGCCTTCGCCGACGCCGACGCCTTCGCCGCCATGGTGGACGATCTGGCGGCCCATTTCGCCGATCGCGGCATTACCAAGGTGGTGGGCGCCGAGGCCCGCGGGTTCATCGTGGGCGCGGCCGTGGCGCTGCGCCTGGGGGCCGGGTTCGTGCCCTGCCGCAAGCCGGGCAAGCTGCCGCGCACGGTGCTACGCGAGTCCTATGCGCTGGAATACGGCACCGATGTGCTGGAGATTCACGCCGACGCGCTCACCTCCGACGACGTGGTGCTCATCGTGGACGATCTGGTGGCCACGGGCGGCACCACGACGGCCATGGTGCGTCTCGTCCGCGCAAGCGGCGCGCGCCTCGTCGGCTTCGGGTTTGTCGTGGAGCTCGCCTTCCTCGACCCTCGCGCCGTTATCGCCGCCGAGACCGACGCCGAGGTATTCTCGCTCGTTGCCGTTGATTAGACAGCTAGGGCGCGGCCCCCGGAGGCAGCTACGGCGCAGCGTCTGGCAGATGATAGGAAGAGCGAGAGAGCCGCTCTTCCTATCCCAAAAACAACAGGTTCATCAGCACGTTGAGGGCGAACAGTCCTACGATGATGAGCGCGAACAGGCCGATGCGGCGGGTGTCGCCCACCGCGAGACCGGTTTTCGGGTCGATCGGGTGCGCCGAGGGGTTCTCCATGGTAAGGCCGCCATAGACCTTCTTGAAGATGACGTAGGCGACAACGCCCGAGACGAGGAACGCCACGGTGGCGAAGAAGTTCGCGACGGGGTTCAAGCACAGGGTGAACGTGGCGATGCCGAAAGCCAGCGCCGAGTACAAGCGCACGCCCACCTTGCCGCCGCCGATGACGAACATGTCGGCGGGGCGATCCTGCACAGGGTACATTTTCCGCAGCTTCAAGACGATGAAACCGAGGAACATGTAGCGCGCCAAGATGAAGATGATGTTCATCTCGATGATGGTGGTGAAGTCGAACTGCGAGAAGATAAGCGATGAGACGGCAATGGTGAGCACGCCGATGTAGGGGCTGCGACCTGCGCGATCGACTTTGCGGATGAAGCGAGGGAACAGGTTGTCCTCAGAGAGCACCCAGAAGCTGCGCGATCCGCTCGCCAGATACGTGTTATAGATCGTGCACTGGCTCATAATGGCGATAACAAGGAACAGCACGACGCCGGAGTGCCCAAGCACCGTCGAGAAGATCGTGCCGTAGCCCAGCACGTCGGAAGAGAAGCCGCCGTCGATGCCCCATTGGGTCCAAGAGCCGGCCGGGTAGGCCGCAAGGCAGGCGAGGGTGGGCAGCACGTAAGACAAGGCGATGAGCGGCAGCGCGATGCGGAAGCCCTTTGCCACATTGCGGGACGAGTCCTCGTATTCGCCGGACATGGCGGCAATGCACTCGTAGCCGCAGTACATCCAGATACCGATGGAAAGCGAGTCCACCAAACAGCTCATAGGGGCCTCGGGGTTGGCAAGGATGGGATCGAAGGGGTTGGTCTGCCAGTTGACGAGGCCGAACACGACGGCCATGCCGAACACGAGGATGATGAGCACCGAGAAAAACGAGCTGATGCGCTCGACTTCCACAAGTCCCACCAGGTTGATGACGGTGAAGCTCGCCACGACGAGCAGCTTCACGCCGAAGGTGCCGGCATCGTCCAGCGAGAGCAGCTGCGAGGTGTAGCCACCGACCATGGCGATGTAGGCGCCCGATGAGATGTAGGTGTCCATGGAGGTCCACCAGCCGGCCTGAAAGCCCCAGAATTCCCCGAAGGTCTCCTTGGCCCAGGCGTAGATGCCGCCCTCGCGCGGCAGAATGGCGTTGGCCTCGGCAACGAGGCGACTGATGGGGCGCGCCCAAACGAAGGGCAGCACGATCAGAATGATAAGAGTGAGGCCCGGGCCGGCGGAGGGAATGATCTCCTCGATGCCGAAGGCACCGGCCGATACCAGGCAGAAGAGCATAAACGCAATGCCAAGAGCGCTGATTTTGCTCTTGCGGAGGTTGCCGACGGTTCCATCAGGAGAAGCCGGCGGGAAGAAGTCTTCGCTGCCCGGAGGGAGCGCATCTTTGGCAGACAAGCTCAAACCACCCCAATCGTTGTATGAGAAATGCGACAAGGACGAAGTGTAGCCCATCGGGGGTGGTTTAGCGAGGGATGTTTCGTGCATGCGCACAAACGGCCGCCCCGCGGTGACGACGGCTCTTCGCGCGAAGCAATCGGCGTCTTGGCGCCCCTGGGGCGGCGTTGCAGTGCCGGCTTCAATTGCCCGAGTAGGGGCTCATCGAAGCCGGCGTGCGGGCAGCTAGAGCAAGGTGCGCAAAAGCGCGATGCGTTCGCGCAGGTGCGCTCCCTCGTCGGTGTCGGCCACCGTGCGGGGCATGTCGTAGGCGGCAAGCACGCGGCGCTCGGCATGGATGTCGGCGGTACCCTCCACGGCGGCGTCGCGGGAGATGAGCGGCTCGTTGGCATCGAGGAACAGCCCCTCAGCGTTCGAAACGAGCGTAAAGCCCGCCAGTCCCGTCGTCTTCTGGTAGGCCGCCGAGAAGCCGCCATCGATGCAGAGCACGCGTCCGCCCGCCTTCACGGGGTCCTCGCCGTCCTTCACCTTCACCGGCACGTGCCCGCAGATGATGCGCGAGGTGGCCGGATCCATGCCGAAGTCGCGGAAGATGCCGTCGACGACCGCTTCGTCATCGAGCAGCGAGTAGAACGGGTTCTTCACTTCTTTGCGGGCCGCTTTGTCGGCGATGAGGTACAGCTCGAAGGTGGCCATCTTGCTCTTGGCGAACAGGGGCGAGCCAGGGCCGAGCCACAGGTACCACAGCATGTCGAGCCCGCGCTTGCGCTCGGCCTCGTCGGTGGCCGAGAACGCCGCGCGCACCGAGGCGTCCACCATGTCGTAGAGGGCGCGACCCCGGTAGGTCTTGCCGAACAGGGTCACTTCCAGAAGCGATCCGTCGTCGGCCAGGGGCACGCAGGCGTGCAGCATGAGGTTGCCGTTCTCGATCTTGTACAGGCTGCCCCGATCCAGGAAAAAGCGCATGTGGCGCTGCAGGCGCTCGCTGCCGGTGAACGCGGCGCACAGCTGCTCGATGACAGCGGCCTCGTCCTCGGTGAGGCGGTAGGGGTCGTCCCAGTCGACGGTGGGGAAGGTCGTGTCCAGCAGCTCGTACTCGACGCCGTCCACGACGACCGTTCCGCGCTTACGGTCGATCAGGTGCAGAAGGTTGCGATCGTCCAGGCCGAACGAGGGGTTCTCGGCGATAAGTGCCGCCTCCACCTTGAACTGGATAACGGCCATGGCCTTCTGGACCTTCTCGGTGAGGCGCGTCTCGGCCTCGGAAAGCCCCGGATTGCCCTTGAGGGCGAAGGCGGCGCAGGGGTCGTTCGCGTAGGCGTCGGCGGCGAAGGTGGCCAAGGGGCGCAGGTTGATGCCGTAAGCGTCCTCCAGAATGGACAGGTTGCCGTAGCGGGCGCAGATGCGCACAACGTTGGCCACGCTGCCGGGGCTGCCGGCAGCGGCGCCCATCCACAGGATGTCGTGGTTGCCCCACTGCACATCGACGTTGGGGTAGGAGAGGAGCTCGTCCATGATGAGCTGGGGCGCCGGCCCGCGGTCGTACACGTCGCCGATGAGGTGCAGCTGGTCGACGACGAGGTGCTGGATGAGCGCGCCCAGCACCTCCAGGAGGGCCACGCCCTCGCCTGAGGCGACGAGGCTTTTGATGAGTGCATCGCGATAGGGACGCCGGGCCGGCGTGCTGCGCCCGGTGACGAGCTCCTCGACGATGGCCAGCTCGTCGGGCAGAAGGGCGCGCACCTCATCGATGGTGCGGATGCCGGCGGCTCGGCGGGCGACTTTGGACAGGCGCGCGGCGGCTTCGGCAAGCCATGCGTCGGCGTCTTCGACGTGTTCCAAAGCGTAAGCGCAGTGCTCGGCCGGGTAGCAGGCAAGTGCGAGCAGCGCGGCTTTCTCGTCGTCGTTCAGCGTGCTGCCGAAAACCTCCTCGATGAGCGCGCGCACCGCGCCTGAGCCACCGCGCAGCACATGGGAGAAGGCGTTGTACTCGCCGTGGATGTCCGAGGCGAACAGCTCGGTTGAGCGCGGTAGCGTAAGGCGCCCCTCCAGCTCCGCGATTTCCGCCGCCACGTCGGCTCGTGTCGGGTACAGCTCGGAAAGTGCCTCCGTGTACGCCCACCCGCTTGCTTCCATAAACGCCTCCTTGCGTCCGTGCCCCGCGTCAGTTGCATCGCCCTATTGTATCTGCTTGGGCGTGCCTGTGCAGCGCGGGCGCGCAAAATTGGCGCTTCGGAATGCGAGAGGGCGGGCGAGCCGCATTGCTGCCTAGTACTTCTCCCAGAGCTTCAGCTCCAGGTAGGAGGCGGTCACGCAGGCGGCGAAGCCGACGATGATGAGGGCGAAGGCGACGTTGGCCGCCTTGGGGGAGAGCCGCGAGAAGCCCTCGCAGACGAGCGGGAAGATGACCCATACATATATCATGGCCACCAGTCCGATGAAGAAGTCGTTCACGAGCCACGCCTGGCCGAACACGTTGCCTGGCAGTTGGGAGTTGTCCCAGAAGGGGTATTCGCCGGTCGTGGGATCGGGCTGGTTGATGAGCCAGCCCATGACCAGCTCCAGCACCATGGCCGCGAGAATAGCAATGACGAGCGATTCCAGAAACGCGCCCCACAGTGTTTTGCGGTGCAGGATCAGCCGCTCCTTCAAAGGCTCGATGAGCAGCGTCATGAACACCGCGCCGAAGCCGTAGACCCAGTAGGGGTGATACCACGGGTCGGTCCATACGGCGTAGTCGTCGGCCACAATGCCGAAGAGGCGGTCCATGAGCCAGCAGTAGGGCATCTCGAGCCAATGCCCCAAGATGCAGCACAGACAGAAGCAGACGATAAGCGCGCGCCAGAAATCCCAGGTGCGCGGCGCGAAGTAGCCTATCTCGTCTTTCTCGGTCAGTTTATGTATCCTGAGAAACGCCATGGCTGCTTCTTCTCTTCGGCTCCTTCGACCCCTTCGGACGGTCGATAGCTCAAGGGTACTCCCTGAAACGCCCGCGCGACGCCGCGATCGCCTTCCATCGTTCAGCTTTTGACTCAACGTTGCTTGCCTGTTGCCGAACGGGCTTTCTGGAATTTGCTACACTGAGAACATCCGTGGAAGGGAGGATGTATGCGCGTTGTGTATCGGGAAGACCAGCAGCAGCGGGAGCACGAGGTGCTCTCCGAGGAGGCCGCCTTCGCCGACGGCACCGAGGGGCGCCGCTCCTCCAGCGAGCCTGACGCGCTGCGCACCGACTACCAACGCGATCGCGACAAGATCTTGCACTCGAAATCGTTTCGGCGGCTTTCCCACAAGACCCAGGTGTTCCTCGCTTCCGAGGGCGATCACTTCCGCACGCGGCTCACGCACACGTTGGAAGTGGCGCAGATTGCCCGCACCATCACGCGGGCGCTCGGGCTGAACGAGGATCTGACCGAGGCCATCTCGCTCGGCCACGACTTGGGGCACACCCCCTTCGGACATACCGGCGAGGCGGCGCTGGCCGCGTGCCTTGCGCGCCATAAGGGGCTCGCGCCCGGCACGCCCGAGGCCGCGGCGCTCTACCGCCACAACGAGCAGTCGGTGCGCGTGGTGGAGCGCATCGAGAACGGTGGCGCCGGCTTGAATCTGACGGCCGAAGTGCGCGACGGCATCCTGAACCATACGGGCGACCTGCAGGCCGAAACCTGCGAGGGCCGCATCGTGGGCACCGCCGATCGCATTGCGTACGTGAACCACGACATCGACGACGCCATCCGTGCAGGGATTCTGCGCGAGGCCGATCTGCCGGATACGACCCATCGGGTGCTCGGCGCCAACCACTCGGCCCGCATCGAGACGCTGGTCACCGACATGGTGCGCACCTCGGCGGAGACGGGGGACATCGCCATGAGCCCCGAGGTGTGGGACGCCATGATGGAGCTGCGGGCGTTTCTGTTCGAAAACGTGTACACGGCGCCTTCGGTCATGGCCGAGGTGGAGAAGGCGAAGCACTTGCTGGCGGATCTGTTCGACTACTACGCCGCGCATATCGACGAGGTGCCCGAGGACTACCGCGCCATCTCCGAAGGCGACGATCTGCGCGCCGTCACCGACTACATCGCCGGCATGACCGACCGCTACGCCACCGCCACCTACCAGCGCCTGTTCATCCCCCACGCCCTTTCGTATTGAAGTTGCTTGCGGGATGACGCTATTCCGTAGGGGGCGACCTCGGTCGCCCCTGCTTTGTCGCGCGCGGTTGTCCCGCTCGGGAGGGCTGACCAAGGTCAGCCCCTACGGAGGGGATTCAAAGCGCTGCGAAACATGCTAGGAAAGGCGGCGGCCCTTTTTCAGGTGGTATAGCTCGTAGGGGCGCGTGACGGCGCCGAGGCGGCAGGCGCGGAAGCACATGCCGCAGTGGCGGCAGAGCGCCTGGTCGATGACAGGCACGGTGGCGGCCGTCGTGAGCGCGCCGTGGGGGCACACCTTCTGGCAGGCCCCGCATCGACAGCACAGGCGACTTTCTATGACGTAGTAGGTCTGGCGCACCGTCTCTCCTTCGCTCCTCGTTGCGGCTGTCGTCGGCTGGCCCCGAATCGTGTTGACGCCATGTCGCAGGATGTCCCCCTTGGGCGCCGATGCCAGTGTAGCAGGTCGCACGCCTGGTTCTCTACGGGGCAACAACGCATGAAGGTTGATGCCGCCGCCTCGGCGGTGGTGCGCTATGCTTGTTCCGCGGCAGCGCCGAGAGGGCTGTCAAAAGGGTTGGAAAGGATGCAACGATGGAAAATCCCGTGGTCGCAGGTGTGCTCGTGGCGCTTGTTGTGCCCTTTTTGGGAAACACGCTGGGCGCGGCGCTCGTTCTGTTCGCGCGCCATGGCATGTCCGAGCGCTTCACCAAGGCGCTCTTGGGTTTCGCCGCCGGCGTCATGATTGCCGCCAGCGTGTGGAGCCTCATCGTGCCGGCGCTCGAGGCGGCCGAGGGCGGTGCGGTGCCCTCGTGGCTGCCCGTGGGCGCGGGCTTTCTCGGCGGCATGTTCCTGCTTCTGGCCATCGACCACTTCACACCCCATCTGCACGTAGGATCCGATGAACCGGAGGGCCCGGCTTCCACGCTGAAGAAGCCCACGATGATGCTGGCGGCGCTGGCTATCCACAACCTGCCCGAGGGCATGGCTGTGGGCGTGGTGCTCGCGGGCTTTCTGGCGGGAGACCCCACCATCACCCTGGCCTCGGTGACGACGCTTTCCGTCGGCATCGCCATTCAGAACGTGCCGGAAGGCGCCATCGTGTCGCTGCCCTTGGCCACTAACGGCCTCTCGCGGCCGCGTGCGTTTCTGGCGGGCACGCTGTGCGGCGCCGTGGAGCCGCTGGGCGCGGCGATCATGGTGGCCATCACGGGGCTCGTGACCCCGCTTCTCCCCGTGGTTCTGGCCTTCGCCGCCGGCGCCATGATGTATGTGGTCACCGAGGAACTCATCCCCCAAACGCAGCAAGGTCACCACACCAACATCGGCACCATCGGCGTCGCCTTCGGCTTCGTGCTCATGATGGTGCTCGATGTGGCGCTGGGGTAGAAAGGGGATGCGCGCCGCCGCACATCCCCTAAACGGGTTCTCGCATTGGCAGAAAGCGGCACGTGCGCGCGCCTCTAGTGGGCATCGGCCCCGCAGGGGGTGGCGTGCTCGATGAGGCGCGCGTCGCCTGTCACGATGTCGTGGAAGCGCAGGCCGCCGGCCAAATGGCTCACGTCGGCGAACCCATGGCCCGCCAACATGCGGGCGGCCACGTAGCTGCGCAGGCCGCTCTGGCAGACGAGGCGCACGGGCAGCGCGGGATCCAGCTCGCCTAAGCGCTCGCGCAGCTCGTCCAAGGGGATGTTGCGGAAGCCGGGCAGGGCGCCGCGCTCGAACTCGGCGGGCGTGCGGATATCGATGAGCTGCACCGACCCGTCGCGCGGCAGGTCGGCCACCTCGTCCCAGCGGTACTGGGACACAAGCCCCAAGGCGAGGTTCTCCACCATGAAGCCGGCCATGTTCACCGGGTCCTTCGCGGAAGAGTAGGGCGGCGCGTAGGCGAGGTCGAGGTCCTTCAGCTGAATCGCGGAGAGTCCCGCGAACAGGGCCGTGGCCAGAACGTCGATGCGCTTGTCGACGCCCTCGTAGCCGATGGCCTGGGCGCCGAGCAGGCGATAGGTCTCGCGCTCGAACACCACCTTCAGCGTCATGACCTTGCCGCCGGGGTAGTAGCCGGCATGGCTCATAGGGGAGAGCACCACGGCGTCGTGCGCGATGCCGGCGCGCTCGCAAGCGGCCTCGGAAAGCCCGGTGGCAGCGGCCGTGAGATCGAACACCTTGATGACCGAGGTGCCCTGGGCGCCGGCGAAGCGGCTGTTCAGCCCGCAAATGACGTCGGCTGCCACGCGCCCCTGCTTGTTGGCCGGCCCGGCAAGCGAGATGAGCGCGTCGTCGCCGGTGACGAGGTGGCTTATCTGCACGGCGTCGCCCACGGCGTAGATGTCCTCGACGCCGGTTTCCATGCGATCGTTCACGACGATGCTGCCCTTGATGCCGGTTTCAAGTCCGGTTGCCTCGGCGAGGGCCGTATCGGGCGTGACGCCGATGGCGAGCACCACCATGTCGGCGCGCAACGGCTCTTCGCCGGCCACAAGAACGTCGATGCCCCCGTCGCGCTCTTCGAATCCCTCCACGGAACGGCCCAGTGCCAGATGCACGCCGTGAGCGCGCATCTCCTGGTGGATGAGGGCGGCCGCATCGGCGTCGAAGGGGTTCATAAGGTGGCGCGGGCGCTGCACGATGGTCACGTCCAGCCCCAGCTCGCGCAGGTTCTCGGCCACTTCCAGGCCGATGAAGCCGCCGCCGCACACCACGGCCGAACGCGGGTGCTCCCTATCGATGAACTCCTTCATGGCGAAGGTGTCCTCCACGGTGCGCAGCGTGAATAGGCGGTCGAGCCCCACGCCGGGAAGGGCCGGGCGGGTGGGGCGGGCGCCGGGTGAGAGGATGAGCTTGTCGTAGGGCTCTTCGAACACCTCGTCGGTTTCCAGATTGCGCACGGTCACCACATGGCGCGCCGCGTCGATGGCCTCCACTTCGTGGCGTACGCGCATGTCCACGTTGAAGCGGGCGCGGAAGCTTTCGGGGGTCTGCAGGGTGAGGGCGCTCTTGTCGACGATGGTGCCGCCGATGTAGTAGGGCAGGCCGCAGTTGGCGTACGAGATGTAGCCGGAACGCTCGAATACGACGATCTCGGCCGCCTCATCGAGGCGCCGAAGCCGGGCCGCCGCCGTGGCGCCGCCGGCCACGCCTCCTACGATAACAACTTTCATGGAAGTTCCCTTCTCGCGTTTTCTCTTGCCCGTAGCATAGCAGAGCCTCGCTGCGGGCAGCGTTCTCGCCTCGGCGATTGCCCGTGGCGCGGTGGGTCTTTTTACGGGCAGGTAACGGGCCGGTGGAGAAGCGGCAACGCTTGGATGCAGGGTGGCAACGGGTCGGTAGAGGATGGCGGTACTTCGCCGCAAGTTCGTGTGATGGGTCTATGATGGAGCCATCGAAGGGAGCGAAAACGATGAAAAACCGTCAATGTTGATACGTTTTTGGTACCAAATCGGTGAAATCCCCAAGAAGCAGGTGACGTACCAGCACGCTCGCTCGAAGTTCGACCTAGGGAGGTTATTATGTCAGGTTGTTCTCGTCGACAATTTCTCACAGGAAGCGCTCTTGCCGCGCTGGGAGGCACGCTGGCTCTGGCCGGCTGTGCGCCCATGAGCCATGAAGAGGCTGCGGCCAAGAAGAGGGAGGCCGCTGCCGGCAACGACAAGAACGCCGATGGCGAGGTAACGGCTATCGGCACCGGTATGGGCAAACATGGCGAGTTCACGGTAGAGGTATCGGCCAAAGACGGCGCCATCGATCGCATCACCGTGCTCGATTCCCGTGAGACGCCGGGTATGGGCGATGTGGCCATGGAGAAGATGACCCAAGCGATCATCGACAATCAGACGCTTGCGGTAGACACCATCAGTGGCGCTACGCTTACCTCGATGGCCTTCCTCACCGCCGTGGGCAGCGCCCTGGATGCGATGGGGGAGAGCGCGGACGATTGGAAGAATCGCGAGCCAGCCGCTTGGGTGAGCGACGTTGAGCTCCCGGAAGAGGCGGACGTCGTGGTCATAGGCGCGGGCGGTGCCGGCTTCGCGGCGGCCATTACGGCGGCCAATGAGGGCAAGAGCGTCGTGCTTATGGACAAGATGGGCGTCTTCGGCGGCGATACGGCCCTCTCGGGAGGCGAAATGGCGGTGCCCGGCAACTGGATCCAGGTGACGCAGGGCATAGAGGACAGCCCCGAGAACCTCGTGTCCGACATGCTCGTCGGCGGCGACAACAAGGGCGACCCGGAGCTGGTGGCCATCATCGCCAACGGCGCGCTCGATTCCGCCAACTGGCTCACCTACGAGGGCGGCGTCTCCTGGAAGCACGACCTCATGCAGTTCGGCGGTCACAACATCAAGCGCTCCATCATCCCCATCACCCATTCCGGGTCGGAGATGACCACGAAGCTGACCAACCGCGTCAACGGCATGGACGACATCGTGCTCATCGACAACACCAAGGCCGTCGAGCTGGTCACCGACGATGCGGGCGCCGTAACGGGCGTGAAAGTGGAGAATCCCGTGACGGGCGATACGTCCGAGGTGAAATGCAAGGCCGTGGTGCTTGCGACGGGAGGCTTCGGCTCCAATGTCGATATGCGCGTGAAGTACAACCCCGAGATGGACGACAAGATCCTCTCCACCGACTCGGTGGCCGCCCAGGGCGACGGCATCGTGATGGCCGAGAAGATCGGCGCCGACACCATTGATATGGAGTATATCCAGACCTATCCGGTGTGCGATCCCGAAACGGGCGCGCTGCTGTACGTCGGCGACGTGCGCCTGGAGAACCATGGCATCCTCGTGAACAGGGAGGGCGACCGCTTCGTGCAAGAGCTCGATCGCCGCGACGTCATTTCCAACGGCATCAAGAACCAGACCGACGGCGTGGCCTTCCTCCTGTTCGATCAGGCGGCCGCCGATGAGACGGGGCTGCTCAAGCAGCATGCCGACGAGTACGAGAACAGCGAGGCTCGCGGCGTTATCGTGAAAGGCGATACGCTGGAGGACGTGGCGAAGGCCCAAGGCGTCGATGCCGCCGAGCTGCAGAAGACCGTCGAGAAGTGGAACCAGTACTGCGCCGACGGGAAGGATCCGGATTTCGGCTACAGCGCCGAGATGAACGTCATCGGAGACGGCCCTTACTACCTCATGGCCTGCAAGCCCGCCGTGCACTACACCATGGGCGGCCTGCACATCACGCCCGAGGCAGAGGTGCTCACCGTAGAGGGCACGCCTATCGCCGGCCTGTATGCCGCCGGCGAGGTGGCCGGCCACAAGATGGGCACGAACCGTCTGGGCTCTTGCTCTATGACCGACATCTACACCTTCGGCCGCATCGCCGGCAAGAACGCCGCCGACTACGCCGCCTAAAGAGCTGACTGTCCGGTCAGTTCACGATTCGGCCACGGCTGCCCCCGCGTTTCGTGACAGGGGGGCGACCGTGGCCTTTCTGCATCGGCGATGCGTGTAGGCTCAGCGTTGTTAGTCGTGCGCGCGACCTTGTGGCCGGGCGCCTCAACGCGAGTAAGGAGCCATTATGGCAGAGACAAGCCCCTCCTTCACCGTCACCATGAACGACGGGAAGAGCGCCAAACCGGAGCAGCCCGTTCCTGAACCGGCCAGCAAGGATATGACCTGGACTGACGGCAAGCAGACCATCAAATACACCGCCACCGCCGAGATGCTGCCGCTGCACACCGACGACGGCACGCTCATCGGGCACATGTTCGCTCTCTCCTACGTAAGCGATGCGGCCGACAAGTCCGATCGCCCCGTCACCTTCTGCTGGAACGGCGGCCCGGGCGGCTCGTCGGCCATGGTCAACATCGGCGGCTTGGGCCCGCGTCGCGTGCCCATCAATACCATCAAGCAGCTGCCCTGCCCCACGAAGCCCGAGGACAATCCCTACTCGCTTCTGCCCACGACCGACCTGGTGTACCTGGACGCCATGGGCACCGGCTACTCGAAGGTGGCCGAGGGCTACGACCCGAAGAAGGTCTGGGGCGTCGACGGCGACGCTGACGCTTTCATGCGCGGCATCGCCCAGTGGCTCACCATTCACGAGCGTTGGAACACGCCTCTGTATCTGTACGGCGAGTCCTACGGCACCATGCGCAACTCGGTACTCATGCGCGTGCTCGGCGAGCGCGGCATCGCGCTGACCGGCGTCATCGAGCAGTCCACCATTCTCGATTACGCGCCGACGCTTGCGGGCAACGACCTGTACTACATGGGCATGCTGCCGGTCTACGCCGCCACGGCCAACTACTTCGGCAAGGCCGGCGCCGGCGTCGACCAGTTCGAGTGGTTCGACCGCGCCTGGAAGTTCGTCGATGAGAAGTACGGTCGCGCCCTCATCGCGAGCGACTCCATCACTCCGGAAGAGGAGCACGAGCTGGCCGTCGAGATGAGCGAGCTCATCGGGCTTCCGGCCGAGTTCATCGAGGGCAAGCACCTGCGCATCGAGCTGGACACCTTCCGCAAGACCATCATGGCCGACGAGGGCCTGTTCACCGGCCGCTACGATACGCGCTTCACCGAGCCGGCCTACATGGATGTGCAAGGCGACAACGAGTTCTTCGCCGGAGAGGATCCCTCCGGCGACGCCATCATGACGCCGGACCAGTCCGCCTGGATGAAGCTCGTCCAGGAGACGGGCTTCAAGGGCTCGCCGATCAACCTGCTGCTTTCCATGAAGGTGAACGAGGAGTGGAACTGGACGCACCAGGCGCCCGGCACCATGGGCAGCCCCGTGTGCCCGAACACCGCCTACGATATGGGCACGGCCCTGCGTCGCAACCCGTTCTGCCGCGTGCTGTTCTTCGGCGGCATCCACGACGCGGCCACGCCGTTCTGGAACGTGAAGCACTCCATCTCGAAGATGTTCTTGCCCGAGTCCATCACGAGCCGCATCGAGTACAAGGTGCATGAGAACGGGCACATGGCCTACGAGGATCTGCCCACCTTGGAGAAGATGGCACCGGAGCTGGCCGCCTTCTACGAGAAGAGGCACGAGGCGTAAAACGCGCTGTATTGCTTGTGCGGATGCTTGGAACTGCAGATGCATGAAAACGGCCGCCGCCCTTTGAAGGACGGCGGCCGTTCTCTATGGCTCTGCGAAGTGCTTACGGACGCGACAGGCCGTCTACGGGCAGCACGGCACCCGACACGTAGCTGGACATGTCGCTGGCCAGGTACAGGCAGGCACAGGCGATGTCCTCGGGCTCGCCCATGCGACCCAGCGGGATGGACTCGATGAGCGGCTTGATGACCGAGTCGGGCAGCGCGTCCACCATGTCGGTGTGGGTGACGCCCGGGGCCACGGCGTTCACGCGGATCTTGTGCTTGGCCAGCTCGCGGGCGAGCGACAGCGTGAGCCCGTTCACGGCGAACTTGCTCGTGGGATAGGCGAAGCCCGAGGGCTGGCCGTACTTGCCCACCATGGAGCTCGTATTCACGATGGAGCCGCCCTCGCCCTGCTCGATCATGATGCGCGCCGCCGCCTGGGTGCACACGAACACGGCGGTCACGTTGATGGACATGACCTTGTTGAACTCCTCCAAGGTGTAGTCCACGAGTGGCGTGCGGGAACTCACACCGGCGTTGTTGCACAGCACGTCCAAACGGCCGAAGCGGTCGACCACTGAGGCGAAAGCCGCCGCTACGGAATCGGGGTCGGTCAGCGAGGGCGCGATGCCCATGACGTTGTCGGTGAAGCCCTCCTCAGCGAGCTTGGCGAGCGCCGCATCCACGGTCTCTTGACGCGAGCCGGCCAGCGCCACCTTCGCGCCGTTCTTCAGAAACTCGCGAACGATAGTGAACCCGATGCCGCGCGTGCCGCCGGTGACGATAGCCACCTTTCCTTCTACGATGCCCATGGGCGTCCTTTCTCTTGGGTAAACTCGCATAATCATACCGCGGAGGAACCGCCCCGTTGGTTTCGGGGTGGTTACAAAGCGAGGAACTCAGAGCGAAGGCTGGGGCAGAGAGGGGCAAGGGCAGGGGCGGGGCGCAAGTCGGCAGCTGCTAATTCCGCGCCCAGCGCTCGTTCTCGTCGTACCACATGAACAGCTCGTACACGCGAAGGCTGGGGGCGATGAGGTAGGTCTCGGGGGGAAAGCCGAAAGCGGGGCTGTCACCGTTGATGACGGCGGTCCCCAGAAGCATCTCCGGTGTGGCCTGGGTGCGGCGATAGTCAGCGGCGATGCGGGCTGCCTCGTCGGGATGCTCCTCGAGCCAGCACTCGGCCTGGGCTTCCACGTGGCGCATCTCGGCCAGCAGCGCCTCGCGGCGCAGGGCGCGCAGTTCGTCGATGCGGTCGTAGTAATCGATGCGCACTCGCGGCGTGCGGACGCCCTCGGTCACGTAGAGGCGCACGAGCTCCATGGGCATGCGTTGGGCGAGATCGTGCAGGCCGGCGCTGAACTCCTTGGACTTGCGCCACGTGGAACGGGCAAATGCCACTTCAGTGGTAATCATAAGGGCCCCTTTTGTCGTTTCAGCAGTGTTTGAAGCCACGCGCTCACTATAGCACGCGCGTACTCGCGGCGCGAGGGCGATTCTGTGTCGGTTTGCTGGCGATTTCAGGGAAAGGGAGGGTGGTCTGGATGGCGTCCGGCTTTTCAAGCCAAAAACCTGCAGAAAGTCCACCGCCGCGCGACGGGGAGGGTCGTACGCGCGGCGGGGGCGATGGTTGGCGGTTGGTGAAGCGGGCTCACGGGAAGGCGAAATGGACGAATGAGCCTTCCCGTGCTCGCAGGCTGCTATTGAGCGGCGCCGGAGAGCAGCTTCGCCACGTGACGGCCCTCAACGGAGCTGCGGCCGCAGGCCACGCCTACGACATACTCGGGATAGTTACCCGAGAAGAAGCTGCCGGATACGTCACCAGCGGCATACAGGCCCTCGATGACGTTCAGCTCCGGATCGAGCACCTGGCAGTTCTCGTTAATGCGCAGACCGTCGATCGTGGTGAGCAGCGAGCCGCCGAACCAGCAACCGTAGAAGGGGGGCTGGCGGATGGCGGAGAGGCGGTAGGCCTCCTTGCCGAAGTCCTCGTCCACCTGGTTGTCGTAGAAGCCGTTGTAACGCTCCACCTCGGCGAGGAAGTTATCCTTGTCCTGGCCGGTGAAGCCGAGCATGTCGGCCAACTCTTCAATGGTGTCGGCTTTCATGAGGATGCCGGACTCTTGGGAAGCGGCGGTGTACTCGTCGTAGGTCATGCCCATCTCGATGTAGGGCACCACGCGCGAGCAGCCGACGGTTTCGAAGCGCAGCATATCGTCCATCATGTTGCTGTCGTAGACCTGGCACCACACCCCGCCGGGCTGGTAGGTAGCGGCGAAGCAGATGAAGTCGTAGGGGGTGGACTCGTTGGCGAAGCGCTGACCGCGGCGATTCACCTTCATGAAGGGCTGGCTGCCGATGTTCTCTTGGAAGATGCTGCCACGGAACATGGCGCCTTCGCCTTCGCCCTCGTAGCCGGCATCCACGCCAGGAGCCACGGCCCCACGGTCGAAGACCATGGGGGCGGCGTCCTTGTCTTTAGAGGCTCCGGCCCACAGCCCCGCCTTGATGCCGTCGCCTGTGCAAGTGGGATTGAAGCTGGAGGCGGTGCAGCAGGCTACAGCGGAGGGCTGCAGGGCGGTCATCATCACGGGGTTGGCCGCGTAGCCGCCCGTGGCGAGCAGGGTGTTTTTAGCATTGATCTGCTTCATGCCGTCTTTGGTTTCGAAGATAGCGCCCGTCACCTTGCCATCGGCGTGAACAAGCTTCACCATCTTATGCTCGAACAGAATGTCGTGACCTTGGCCGGACAAGCGCTCGGCGATGACGTCGTTGCGCGTGGGCGGGACGTAAGAGGGCTCCCACAGGTGCTGCACATAGGGCACATAGTAGTCGGTACCGCCCGTGGCGTGCTCGGGCGGCATGTCCAGCATGACCTCTTTGCCGGCGTCTTTCATTACCTCGGTCACCCAATCAATGTATTCGGCCGAATCGTCGATCCAACGCTTGATGAGCTTCTGGTTGCACTTGCCGGAGGCGTAGCGCGTCAGCTCGTTCAAGAGCTTCGGCCGGTCGATGGTCACGTTGTTGGCCTTGGCGTAAGCGGTGTCTACGCCGCCGAGGTACTCGCGGGTCTCGGGAACCTGGTTGCTCTTATCGCAGGCAATGAAGTTGAGGCCCAAATCGGCCGCCGCGCCAGCAGCGGCAAGGCCGGCCGTGCCGGCGCCAATGATGAGGAAGTCGGTGTCGAGGGTTTCGACGATGTCGCTCTCGGCGACTTCGGGCTCTGCGCCAAGCCAGTCTTCCGCGACCGCTGCGGCTTCGGGCGTCGCGGCTGCGCCACCAGTTGCTCCGAGGTCTTTCTCGGCCGAAGTCTGGGGCGCGCATCCTGCCAAGCCCATGGCCCCCACGGCGGCCACGGCGCCAAGGCCGAGGAAGTCGCGGCGGTTCATCTTCATCGATTCTTTGCTCATAGTCCCTCCTGTATCGTGGATCTCTCTTGCGTCGACGAGCGGTGTGATTGGCCGACGCAATGCGTCATCATGGAGGAACTGCGCGATAGAGGCCATCGCTTGCGCGCGGTTATTCGAGAAATCACCTCTCTGAGGTGATACCGCTACCAGGGGTTTTCTGAACCTGAGGGAGGCGAGTTGCTATACTTCTCTTTTGAGGAGGGACTCCTGTGGAGTGCGGGTGCGATGACATGAGAGGCTCGGGGAGGGAATCGATGGGAAAGGCGATAACTAAGGACAGCGTATTCGACTCGATGCGCCGTGTTGAGGCGGCGCTCAAGTTGCGCTATATGGGCATTGGGTTTGTCTGGGCGTGGTTGTATTGCACCTATGCAACGTCAGCGGTGTTTCCCTACCGAAGCGGTCAGTCCATCAACTCCGATGAATCATGGCTCCTCTCGGCGGTAGCTGTCGTGCTCGGATTTCTCGTCGGTGGCTTGTTGCTGAGTCGAAGACCGCTCGGGGGCCACTGCTTACGAAGATTTTCCATAGCGGCAGCGCTGCTTTTGGCGGCGGGAACCATTGTTTCGGCTCTGGGCGCATTTGCATTGGGGCTTGCGTGGCTGGGAGGGGCCATGACAGGCGTGGGCTATGCGTTGCTCAGTCTGCTGTGGGCCCGTGCGCTCATGGTGCTGGATGTGGAGGAGCTGGAAGCGGTAGTGCCTCTCTCGTCGCTAGTTATCGTGCCGTGCGTTGTGGTATACCCTCTGCTGGAGGGGGTTGTGGGCGTAGTGGCGACGGCGTCGCTGCCGCTGATGTCCGGCGTCTTGCTTCTCCTTTGCTTGCGTGAGGGGGCTAAACGGTGCGGCGTCGAAGAGGCGGCGTCAGGCGTTGGGGGGATGTCGCCCTACCTCAAGGAAGCTGAAGCGTCGGGCGCCGCTTCAGCTTCGTCAGGTGCCGGCGCGTCTCTATCCCGACGCTTCGGAATTGCAGAATCGTGGGGCTTCTATCTTGGACGCGTCGCGGTTGTTCTCGTGGTGCTGTATCTCGCCATCGGGTGGCAGGCCGCTTTGGCCGATGTCCGCGACAGTATGCATGCGCTCATCGATCTTGATGTCTCCATGCTCATTTCCAGCCTTGCCAGCGTAGCTTTGGGCATTGCCATCGTATTCTTTTCGAGAAGGGTGAGTTTCACGGGGTTGTTCCGCTGGGCGGTTCCGTGCGTGATCATAACGCTTGTACTGCATGGGTCTTCCGGTCTGTGGGCCGGATTTGTCTCCAACGCCATCGGGGATACTCTTGATTCGCTCATTCAGGTGCTGGTGTATTTGTTTGCGATCACTCTTGCCAAGCAAGGAAAGGCGCCTGTGGCCTTGGGCGTGGGGCTTCTCAATGGCTCCGTGCAGCTGGGTGTGCTTTTTGGCAACCTTGCGGGGAGCGCATGCGCTGGTCCCGCCGCGGCGTCTTCTGAGGTTGCCTTTCTGTCGGCGCTCATCTGCCTCGTGGCCCTCGTTGGCATTGTGGCGCCCCAGCGCGAACCGATTGAAGTGCGGCCGATGGCTGAGGCGGGTTCGGATGCGCTTGAGCACTCACTCATGGTGGGGTGCGAACTGCTGCAGAAGAAATTCGGCCTGTCTGATCGCGAGACGGAAATTGCCTTTCTCCTAGCCCGTGGTTACAGTCGTCCCTATATCCGCGAGAAGCTGTTCATCTCCAAGAACACGGTGGCAACGCATATCAGGCACATCTATGGAAAACTCGGCATTCACTCGAAAGAGGAACTTATCGATTTAGCTACCGAGGCGGCAAGGAAATAGAAGGCTCGGAGCTGCCTCTTCTCTCGATGCCTTTACGGAGATGTCTTTGTGGGCGTTTTCTGGGCGCGATGGGCAGGGCGGTGCTTGGTCGTGTGTTGCTTCTAGCCGAACAGCAGATGCAAGAAATCGATGCGCTTCTGCAACCCTTCGTAGATGAAATCGGTGCGGTCGTACATTGAAGGGTTCTCGTCGAGAAAATCGCTGGCCCATTCGGGGAATCCCGCGAGTTTGTCCAGATCGAGCCAAGAGGTGTCGCCTATGAGACGCAGCTGCCGGTCGGCGTCTTCGTAGAAGGGACGCATATTCACCACGAAGGGCGTGTAAGCCAGCTCTCGCGTGGGCACGCGGCACCAGAGGCTCGAGCCGGTGTCGAACAACGGGGCAGCGCGGTACTCGAGGGTTTCCACATCGCGGATGAGACCGAAGTTGCGCCAGTGACGATCGGTGTTGGCCATGATGTCGTCGCAGAGGATCATCTTTCCGAGGGCTGTTTCGATGTCCTCCACGCCCAGCGCGGCGCAGCATTCCACGTAATGACGGTAGCTGTCGCGGTGGGGGACCTGAGGGAGAACCTCGTTCACGTAGTAGGCGGGGATGAACTCCTCGGTGGGGCCGACGAAGTTCGGGCACGAGCTGACCGGCGCGCCGCCCCATTCGATCAGCGTGTAGGGAACGTGGTCTCCGTCAGACAGCAGGCGCGAGAAAAGCTCCGTGGCGATAACCTCGTTGTAGGGTTCCTGATCGAGCAGCGTACCTCCCTTGAGCAAGCATCGCTCGCCATTGCGGCACGCCCAGCGTTTGGAAAGAACGCCATCGGAGGTGTTGTCGGGGGAGTCGAGGCCCACATCGGCCATCCATTCTTCGACCGGCGCTTCGGAGAAATCGTTCTCAAAGTAGTTGACGTCGCTCCAGCGGATTTCGCTTCCATAAGGCTTGATCCAGTACTGGTCGGAAAGGGAGAGCCCCATACTTTTGAAGGGGAGATCATAGGTGTCGGCAATGCCGAGCTCGACCAGCTTCGCTTCGATGCCGTGGCGCGCCTTCGGAATGGCACGATGACACCACCAGTAGGAAAGTGCGGTTTTCGAGGCTTTTGTTCCCCGCGGGGACATGATGGAAAGGGGGGCTCGTTTGGCATCGATGATCTCATCGGCATCGAGAAATTCCCCTGTCGAGGCATCGAAACGGAAAGCGAGCACCTCATGGTCGCGGTTCATGAGCAGGTAACGGGAGGCGTTCGGCTGGCTCAGGCGCGCGCTTGGTCGGCCGCGACCGGGGTTGTGCTCGCGGCGTGCCTCGACGCTCTTTTCGTCTATGAGCCAAATGCCCGCAACTTGTTCGGCGGCTAACACGCCGCTTCTGATGAGCTGGCGAACACGGGTGGGACTCACGCCGAGCTTTGCGCTGGCTTTGGCAACGGTAATGCTGAACATGGGCTCCTCCAAAAAATCTTTCGATTGCGAAATATTATCATGGAATTAGTAATTCTAGAAAAATCTTTCGAAATCGAAAGATTTTTCTAGAAGGAAGACGCCGTCCCGCAGGCGATCAAGAGAAGAGCCAGGAAACCAAAGTTCAGTACGCTGAACAGGGCGAGGAAGCGACCGGTGGATAGCTCGGGCAGTGCGGCCGCTCGGGGGAAGATTTTGCGCACGCTGGTGAAGTGCTGCAGCGTGATGAGGCTCGCAAGTGAGCCAACAAGGGTGCCGGCGCCTCCGATGTTCACGCCGGCGAGCAGGGGCTGCCACGTGCCCGTGAAATGGGAGAGCAGCACGGCCGCGGGTACGTTGCTGATGATCTGGCTTAAGCCGGCGCTCACGAGCAGGCCGTGATCGGCCATGAGGGGCGAGAGCCATGCGGACACCTCCGGCACGCGCGCCAGGTTGCCCGCGAACACGAAGAAGCAGGCGAAGGTGGCGAGCAGGCCCCAGTCCACGGCGGCCAAGGCGCGCCGGTCGAGGGCGGCGAGCGCGGCGGCCACGGTGGCGACGGCGGCGGCGACGGGCACGATGCGGAACACGGCCAATAGAGTGAGGGCGAACAGCAGCCCGTAGGCGGCAAGGCGGCGTCGGCCGAGCGGCATCGGCATGGCAAGGTTGCGCGTATCGCTTGGGCTGCTGCTGTCCGTGCGGCCGCACAGCCACCAGGTACAGGCGACGATGCTGATAGTCGACAGCGCGAACGGCAGTGCCATCGTGGCCAGGAAATCGCCGAGGCCGAGCCCGTAATAGGAGTAGAGGTAGAGGTTCTGTGGGTTGCCGAAGGGGACGATCATGCCGCAGAGGTTCGCAGCCAGACTTTGCAGAACGAACACGGGCGCCACGAGACGGGGGAGGTTTGCGCCCATAAGGGTGGCTGCCGAAAGTGGCAGCATCATGATAAGGGCCATGTCGTTGGTTGCCATGCATGAAAGCCCGGCCGTCGTGAGCACGAGGGCCAGCGCGAGGGGCCTAGGACTGCGAAACCGTGCGATGACGGCGCGGGCCGCCCGGTCGAAAGCGCCCATGAGCCGCAGTGCGCTTGCCACGGCCAGCACGCAGAACAGGCATCCAAGGGTCTTCCAATCGAAATACCCCAGATAGGCCTCGTCGGGCGGCACCGCCAGGGCGGAAGCCGCAGCCGCCATCGCCGCCACCACAAGCACGGCGTGCTCGCGTAGGAAGGCAGCAGGAGTGGTGGCGGAGATACGCAAGGGACGCTCTTTCTCGAAACAGGACAGTGCCCGTAGTGTACCCCAACGTCGCACAAACAAAGAGCGCCGTTACCGGGATGAGCAGTAGCCCCGAGCCACCCGGGAAGGGCTTTGCTCTCGAGGGAGGCCTTTTTTGCACGAGATCTCGAGTTATAAGCGTCTGAACTCTGCGTTGCGTTCGGTCTTCGGAAGAAGTTTTTGGAAAACACCTGGTCAAAGCTTCGCGCGCATCGAGACTATTCCGGGTCACTGAAGGATCTGTCCCCTAAGGGGCTCATAACCGGTGATTTGCTGCAATTTCGAGGTGGTTCGTCGACCGAGAACGTGAGTGAGTGCTCTTATGCCTATCTTTTATGGGCCATGACGAACATGCAGTTGCTTTTGACGAGAGTGCCCGCGACAATAGGGAAAACGATGCGGAAAGCGGCGGCCCGGCCGCCGCTTCGAAGCAGGCGTCTCGGAAGAGGCCATCGACGAGTTCGTTACCCCCTACGCCGAGTAGCCGCGCAGTTTAACCTTCACAAAACTGGTCAAGTTGCCTTGCCAATTATTGAAAAACTGGCAGAGTTACTTGGCCAGTTACGGGGACGTTAGATTCTGCGCGTCCCCGCTGTCTGCCTCTTCGCGACCTGCTATGCGATCTCGATAAGGTCGCCGGGGGCGATGGTGCCGCCGGCGAGCACCTTGCAGAAGACACCCTCCCGGGGCATGATGCAGTCGCCCATCTGGTGGTAGATGGCGCAGTGGGCGTGGCACTGCTTGCCGATTTGGGTCAGTTCCAGCACCACGTCGTTGCAGACGAAGCGCGTGCCGATGGGGAGGCTTTTCAGGTCGAAGCCCTCGACGATGATGTTCTCGCCGAACGCCCCATGGCCCACTTCGGCGCCGCGGTTCTTGAATGCCTCGATCTGCTCGTAGGGCAGAAGGCTCACCTGGCGGTGCCACGGCGCAGCGTGGGCGTCGCCCTCGATGCCCCAGTTGGGCCTAAGCTCGATGACGGCTTGCTCGGTTTTCTGGATTCCCTTGATATCGCTCGTGCATACGGCTTTGATCACGCCCATGATGCACCTTTCTCGCTGGCGATGGGTCGTGCGCCACTCTCGACCCACCCGGTGCATAGGATTTGGCCCCCGACCCGCTGCACGACGCTGAAGGGGAAATGCCGGCGCGCCCAAATTCTAGCGAACCCCTAGACTATTTGCAAGCGGGGATAGTAGAAGCGAATGCTCCTTTACCAGTTTTAGAGCCTTTAGAATTTTTAGCAGTCTTAGCCAAGGCCCCCGACGCGGCTCTTCTGGCGTCTAGCCTGTCGGCATGAGCGCGCGAGCGAGCACCTTTCCGACCAGCACGCCGGCGACGCACAAAACGACGCTGACCAGGGCGTAGGCGCCGGCGATGGCGTATTGGCCGCCCTCGATGAGCTCGAGGGTCTCCAGCGAGAAGGTGGAGAACGTCGTGAACCCGCCGCATAAGCCCACCTTCAAAAACAGCACCGCCTCGCGGGAAAGGGCGCCGGCGGCCAGCTCGGAGGTCTCCACGATGGCCCCTATGGCCACCGACCCCAGGAAGTTGATGAGCAGCGTCATGAGCGGCAGCTCGCTTCCCAGCGGGATGAGCCCCAGGCCGTAGCGTCCCATGGCGCCCAGCGCGCCGCCCGCTCCCACGCACAACAGGCCCATCATCGCTCGCTCTCCTTTTCCTTGATTTCGTCGCGCGCCCAGTATACGCCATCGGGGAAGAACGCGCTGCGCCATTGGGGGAGCGCGCGCCCCTCTAGCGGCGGGTGCGGCGCACGCCGTCGGGGAGGCCCGCTTCGGGCATGCGCAGGGTGCCGGCCTTCTCGCGGCGGCGCATGTCCCACAGCATGATCGCGGCCACGGCCAGAAGCGGCAGGCCGCCCACGATGCCCGTGCACAAGGGCCCCACGAAGGGGTTGCCGCCCGAAAGCGAGAACAGCGTCACGCCGTTAGTCGTGCCGTTCACGGCCCCGTGCCCGATGGCCGCGGCAAACGTGGAGCCGGTGCGGATGGTCACGTAGCTGAGGAAGATGGCGAGCACGGTGCACCAGGCGCACATTTGGAATCCCTCGCGCGTCACGAGGCGCGTGAGCACCACGCCCAGGGCGGGGAAGAGCATGGTGAGCGCCACGGAGACCATGTAGGCGAGGTCGGGTGAGAGGAACTCGCTCGCGTAGGGGGCGGTGCCTTGGGCGATGGGGTACACCACGAGAAAGTCGTAGGCGTAGGTGATGCCGAAGGTGATGGCGAGAAAGACAAGGGCGCGTTTCATAGCGGAGTCCTTTCGTCGGGAACGAGCGGGCAGGGCTTCGGGTGGCCGCGGCGGCTTTCGCGGGGCGACGAGAAGCCGATCGCCCGTATTTTGTTCTATGACAACTAGAACAGTTTATGTTATACTCCGAGTAGAACAAGAAGTCAATGGCCCGTAGCGCGCCGCTACGGGCCGCTCGGAAAGGACGCCCCCATGCTCATCGCCGTCGACGCCGCGGCCGCCGAGCCGCTCTACCTGCAGATACGCAACCAGATTGTGGCCGGCATCGCCACCGGCCAGCTGGAGCCGGGCCAGTCGCTGCCCTCAGTGCGCTCCCTAGCGAGTGACTTGGGCATCAACCTGCACACGGTGAACAAGGCCTACGCGGTGCTGCGCGACGAGGGCTACGTGCGCATGCGCGGTCGCGCCGGGGCGGTGATCGCCGATCCGGCTGCCGCCGATCGCGCCGACGCCGACGCATCGGCCCAAGTGAAGATGGAGGACGACCTCTTCAAGCTGGCCTTGGCCTTCCGAGCCCGGGGCGGCGCGCGCGGCCAGTTTCTGGAAGCGGCCGCTGCCCAGGCCGCACGCGCCTACGGGGTGATGGAAGATGCCGAGCCCGCCCCGCGCCCGACGCGGAAGAAGAAGGCTGCCGGTGGGTCGTCGGTGGCGGCCGCGGGTGCAGGCACGTCGTCGGTGGCAGGTGCGGCTGCAGCCGCGAGCGAGGCGGTGGTGCCCCAATGAGCGTGACGTCTCCCGTAATTCCTCTTCTCGGGCTTTTGACCCTCGTCGTTCCCCTCATGGGCGTGCTCATGGCGCTCACGCCCTACCTCATGCCGAAGCGCGAGTGCTTTGCCGTCACGGTGCCCGACGATGCGGCGCGCGATCCTTATCTGCGCCGCCTGAAACGCACCTATCTTGCGATCATGCTGGCGCTTGCGGCGGCGGCAACGATTGCGTGCGCGGCAGCCCTTGCGCTCGATCCCGAGCACGCCTTCGTCGCGACGCTGGTCGTGGCCGCCCTCGTCCTGTGCGTGGGCGGCTACGCCCTCATGCTGTATTTCCGCGCGAAGGTGCAGCGCTACAAAAAGGCTCAGGGCTGGGTGGCCGAGGGGCGCCGCAGCGCGGGATTTATCGGCGACGAGCCCTTCCCGAAGCCTCTCTCCCTTGCTTGGGATCTGCTGTACGTGCCCGTAATCCTCATTACGCTGGCCATGGGCATCGTGGGCTATCCCGCCATGCCCGGCAAGGTGCCCCTGCACATGGATTTGGCGGGGAAGGTGACCGAGTGGGCCGACAAGTCGCCGGGCATCGTTGCGTTCCCCGTGCTGTTTGTGGTGTTCATCGCCGTATGCCTCACCGTGGCCCATTGGGTGATTCTGCGATCGAAAAAGGGCAGCGACCCCGCTATGCCGGCGGCGGGCGCCTGGGCCTACGGCATGTTCGCCCGCGCTCAGAGCGTGCTGCTCGTCGGCATGGGCCTGCTCGTGAGCTTGCTGGGGCCCGTTATCCAGCTGACGTTTCTCGGCGTGCTTTCCATGGCCCAGGCTCTCGTGCCCATCGGGGTTGTGGTGGCGGTCATACTGGTGGCGAGCACCGCGGTGAGTCTCGTGTACGGCCAGAACGGCAGCCGCCTGCTCGCCCGGGTGAGCGCCGACGGGCGCGGCGGCGCCATGCCGCGCGACAACGACCGATATTGGAAGGGCGGCATCTTCTACGTGAACCCCGACGACCCGGCGCTGTTTCTGCCTGAGCGCTTCGGTATCGGCTGGACGATCAATTTGGGGCGCCCCGCAGCGTGGGCTTTTGTGGTAGGCTTCGCTCTGGTGATCGCGGGATTCATCGCGGCGTCGTTTCTGCTCACCTAAGGGGTCGGGCGCAAGCGGCCGTTCGCGTCCCGCCGGGGCCATCGCGCGAGGAGCAAAGGGAGGCTGCCATGAAAGATTGCGCCCAGCCGCTGCAGCACATCGAGCACGGTATTCCGCCGGTGTTTGACGAGCGCTCGGAGGTGCTCGTGCTGGGCACGATGCCCTCGCCGAAATCGCGCGAGGCGGCGTTTTTCTATGGGCATCCGCAGAACCGGTTCTGGCGCGTGCTCGCTGCGCTGTTCGACGAGCCGGTGCCCGAGGACAACGCCGAGCGCGCCGATCTGCTGCTGCGCCATCACATCGCGCTGTGGGACGTGCTGGAAAGCTGCGACATCCGGGGCGCCTCGGACGCCTCCATCGCCAACCCCCACCCCAACGATCTGTCGCGCGTTTTGGAAAAGGCGCCGGTGCGCCGGGTGTTCTGCACGGGTGCGGCGGCGGGGCGCTACTACGCGAAGCTATGCGAGGCTGCCAGTGGCTTGGCCGCCGAGGTGCTGCCCTCCCCGAGCCCGGCCAACGCGGCCTGGTCTCTGCCGCGGCTTGTGGAAGCCTATCGTCCCGTAGCCGATGCGACGACCCCCTTTAAGCCTCCCGTGCTTGAGGTGTCCCAGGTGGTGGCGCTCGAGCGGGCCATCGCGGAGGCGGGCACGCCGCTCGACGCGCTCATGCGCCGCGCCGGCCGCTTCCTTGCTTTCGAGGCGTGTAAGGCGCTGGAAGGGATGGAAGGCGCGAAGGAAATAGTCATCTTTTGCGGAAACGGCAACAACGGCGGTGACGGCTGGGTGGCCGGGGAGTACCTGGACCGCTGGGGCATCCCCGTCTGTCTCGTGACAGCGGTGGAGCCTGCGGCGCTTACGGCCGAGCCGGCGCGTGCGGCCGCCCTGCGGGCGACGGCGTCCCTGAGCGCGCACAGCCAAGTGGTTCTCGCGCCGACGGACGCGGAGGTGCCGGCCCTGCTTAACGGCGCCTCGCTCGCCATCGATGCCCTTTTGGGCACCGGGTTCGCCCACGATACGGTGAAGGCGCCCTTCGACGGATGGATTCGCGCCCTCAACGCCGCCCGCGACCGTGGCACGCTTGTGGTGGCCGCCGACGTGCCGAGCGGGTTTTCGGCCCAGATGGGCCGCGCGGCGAAAGATGCCGTGCGCGCCGACCTCACCGTCACGATGATCGTGCCGAAGCCGGGTCTTGCCGCCAAAGACGGTGCCGCACACTGCGGACGCTTCGTGGTCGCCCCGATTGCCTACATCGAGCCGCTCGTCTAGAACTTGCCAGGATTAGCCATCGCAGAATACGCGGGGATCGGGCCGAACTGCTGCCCCGCATCGCATTTCGACTGACGCGGATGCGTGTGGCCCCTATAAGGTTTCCGCAAGTTGAAATTTTGCTGTCGAGACCATGTGCCTTATGGAAGTGGGCGGGCGAGGGTGCTATGGTGCCCAGGAAAAACTAGTGACCGCGCGGCACCCTCCCCAAAAGGGGCGAACGCGCCGCGGCGGCATTCAATCAAAGGAAAACTCGCCATGTTCAAAGTTCGCTCGAAGTACCTGCTGCTCATCGCGGCGGCCGTGTGGCTCATTGCCGGAAGCCAAGTCGCCCGCATGGGCATCGAGGCCATCGCGGCCGGCAACGGCAACCTGTGGCTTCTGCTCATCGGCATTCCCTCCGCGTTCGTCGTCTTCCACATGATGTTCTCCAAGCTGGTGGGCAAGCATGCCGCCCGCATCCGCAGCTACGGCGAGGAGAAGATGCACGTGCTGAAGTTCTTCGACGTGCGCGGCTACCTCATTATGGCTGTCATGATGGGCGGCGGCATCGCCCTGCGCTCCTTCCATCTGGTGCCGGGTTGGTTCATCGCCTTCTTCTACACCGGTCTCGGCATCGCGCTCGCGCTTGCCGGCGTGGGCTTTCTCGTGCACTACTTTCATCGCGACGGGTATATCACCTGCCCCGTGACCGGGAAGGTGCGAGAGGGATAGGGGCTTCGGCCTCAAGGTGATTCCTCGCGTGCCCGTTTCGCGCGTCGGCGCCTAGGTGTGCGATTGCGATCGCCGTTCCTGAAGTTTGCGGCTTGCCGCTTCGACGATTTTGGCGGCGGCGAATCCCGCGAGCAGCCCGACGACGGTCCCCGCCAGCACATCGGTGGGGTAGTGCACGTAGCAGTACAGACGCGTGAGCGCCATGAGCACCGCGCCGATGCCGACGACGATGACGAGGGGCTTGGGCCCCTTCGAGAACAGCAGCGCTCCGAACGCGGCGAAGGCGGCGGTGGCGTGCCCGGAGGGGAACGACGAGCCGTGGGGCCGATCGACGATCATGGGCACGAGCGGGTTCACGTCGCACGGACGCGGGCGCATGATCAGGGGCTTTAGAATGCCGCTCGTGATAATGGCGCCGATGAGAACGGCGACGAGGACGGCCGCGCCCAGCTTGCGCGTCTTTGGAATGATGGCGAGCACGATGCCGAGCAGGATCCAAATCTGGCCGACGTCGCTCGTGCTCGTATAGGCGGCAACAAGGGCGTCGAGCCAGGGTGTGTGGATGAGCTGGATGGCATCCAGGATGGCAAGTTCGTTCACGGCAGGGGAGGCGAGTGTCTTAAAGGGAAGGCTTCGGGGAAAGGCTCGCCCCGCGCTCCTTTCAGGCACAAGGCTACAGGAAGCGGCGCCGGCGGGCAACCCGTCGCGCTCTCAAAAACGCAATGCCGATCGTCCCGAAGCGCTCCATCGGCTGCGATATCCATGGTTTTCCAGGTAATCCGCGCGCTTGCTTGCCCATGCGCGAACGCGGCGATGCGCATTCGGCAATCCGCATAGCCGATTCCCTTTCTGCATTGCCCAAAGGGCGCTGCGCCCGTTACTATGGAACTGAACAGTATTTGGAAGGCGCCGGGCGGCAGGGCTCGGCGCCGGCGAAGGAGGCATCATGGATCAGACGCGCGTCATCGAAGTGAAGAAGAACATCCTGGCGGCCAACGACGAGGCGGCCGACGCCTTCCGCGCGGCGCGCGCCCAGGAGGGCACGTTCTTCGTGGACGTCATGGCGAGCCCGGGCGCCGGCAAGACGACGCTTTTGCTCGCGCTCATCCGCGAGCTGCGTGCCCGGGGCGTCGAGGCCCTCGGCGTCATCGAGGCCGACCTGGAATCCGACGTGGACGCCCTCAAGATCAAGGAGGCCGGCGTCGCCTCCGTGGAGCTGAACACCCGCGGGGTGTGCCATGTGGAGATGGGCATGGTCACCATGGCCTTCGAGGCCTTCGACGGCGACCGCTTCGACTACCTGTTCCTTGAGAACATCGGCAACCTCGTGTGCCCAGCCGACTTCGATACCGGCGCCCACACCCGCGTCATGCTGCTGAGTGTCCCCGAGGGCTGGGACAAGGTCATGAAGTACCCGCCCATGTTCGCCGCTGTGGACGCGCTCATCGTCACGAAGTGCGATTACCTGCCCTTGAACGAGGATTTCGACATGGATCGCCTGAAAGAGCAGGCGCGCCTTTTGAACCCCGCGCTCGACATCTTCGTCACGAGCGCCCGCACCGGCGAGGGCATGGCCGAGCTCGCCGACTGGATGCAAGCCCAGCGCGCCGAGAAGGTGCAGGGTTAGGCGCCCGCGGTCTCTTCAACAGGCACGTAGAGAACCTCGATGTCGCTGCCCTCGCCGTCTAGGTTGAGGAACGTCGGCATGATGAGGATGTCCCCGCAGATGGTCAGGCCATGGGCGTCGAGGTGCTCGAACAGTCCGTCGAACGTCTCCTTCTGAATAGACTCCTCGCGGGTGACCATGCGGCGGAATCGCAGGCACCGGCCGAGACGCAGGCGCTTGACGTGCTCGCGGGCATAGGGGGAGAGGAAATGCTCCTCGCCCACGGATACGGTGTTGATGTAATCAGGATCTACCGAAGGGCTGCTGTCCAGCAGATTTTCTCGCGTGATGATGCGCGCGCAGCTCGTGATGCTGAGCAGATCGTAGTACTCGGCGAGCACCTTCTCGTTCTCCATGGAAACGGTGAAGTCGCGGCCGTGGGAGGCGTTCACGTACAGCTGATCGGGGATGTGCACGAGCTTGAAATCCACCTTGCCGTCGGTCTCCAGCACGTCCAGCACGCTTTCGATGCGCCGCTGGCGATAATCGAGCAGGATGCGCTCGTGTTCCAGCTTCTGGCGCTGCTCCTGCAGCGATTCACGGAACTCGGCGGTGTCCTGCTTGGCGTCCAGCATCTCGATGGCCTCGCTGATGCTGAAACCGTACTGCAAAAGCACGCGGAAGGCGTTCGAGCGAAAGGCGTCCTCGGGGGTGAACACGCGGTAGCCGTTCTCCATGCGGTCGGACAGCACGAGCCCGTGCTTCTCGTAGAAGCGGATCTTCGATTGGGTCATGCCGGTCATGGCGGCGAATTGCTTCATCCGGTACATGGTCTACCTCCCCAAAGATGCTGGTGGATGAATTTCTATGATAGCTCGTTTCCTCGGGAGCGCGCGGCGCAGGAAAAACCGAGGGCATGGAAAACCCCGGCCGACTAGAAGCCTGACCGGGGTTTTCCGGAGGGGCTCAAAGGATTGAGCGCTTACAGGAACAGAGAGTCCTCGTGGTAGTCGGAGCCTTCCGCCGAGTACGTGTGGCAGTTGGCGCACCAGTTCCGCGTGACTTCCTGGCCCTTCTCATGGCAATTGTCGCAGGAGTTGTAGCCTCCATGGATGGAAGAGTGGGGATTCCACTGCCCGTACTTCTCGGTGTTGGCCGCGTTGGCCTCAAAGGAGCCGCCGTGGCAGGCCAGACACGCCTCGTCGGACACGTAGGGGCCGGTGGGATCGGTCGGGTCGGCCGCGGTCTGCTCGGTGGCAGCACCCGTATCGGCCATGTCGGTCCCGCCTGCATTGGTGGTCGGCGCGCAGCCTGCTTGGGCCAAGGCTGCCACGAGGGCGACGGTGGAAAGCGCGATCAGCGCCTTTGCGTTCAGATTCTTCTTAGCCATTAGTTGCCTCCGTTCACCATATGATCGGCGGCCACGTATCCGAAGGTGGCGGCGCGTCCCACGGACGTGCCGGGAATGTGGCGCGGATAATTGCCCGAGTAGAAGCTGCCCGAGGCGTTGCCCGTGGCGTAAAGACCCTCGATGGGGGCGCCCGTCGTGTCGAGCACCTGGGCGCTTCCGTTGATGGCCAGGCCGCCCACCGTGGCCAAGATGACGTTCGTCGTGAGCAGCGCATAGTAGGTGCCACCGGTGAAGGCCTGGTTGTTGCCCGTGTAGCGGTAGTACTCCGGATCGCGCTCGACGGCATCGGCGAACAGCTGGTTGTACTCGTTGATGGTAGTCTCCAGGGCGCCGCCGTCGATGCCGGCCTTCTGCGCCACCTCGGCGATGGAGGAACCGCGGAACAGGTGCCCCTTGGCCTCATCGCGATCGAGCTGTCCGGCGGCCGCCTCGCCGCCCTTGTCCAGCGAGCTTTGGATCATGGCCTGATCGAAGATGCAGAAGCAGGTGTGCCCGCGGCGGATCTGCAAGTTCATGGCGTTGCCCGCATACTGGCGCGGATTGTTCTCGTTGGTGAAGCGTTTGCCCTCTTCGGTGACCATGATGCCCCAGTTCATCGCGCCGGGGAAGTACACACGCTTCTCCACGAAGGTGGAGGGCGTGGCGTTGCTGAAGTTCATAACCGGCTGGGGCAGCGAGTCCATCTCGGCGCCTACGGCCAGGCCCATCATGTGGCCGTCGCCGGTGGTTCCCCAGGAAGGATTCCACCAGGAGGAGTACTCGTAGTCCTCGGGGCGCACCCAGGCCTGCATCATCTCGGGGTTGGCATCGTAGCCGCCGGTGGCCAGAAGGACGCCTTTGCTCGCGTTGATGCGGATGTAGCCGTCGGCGGTTTTCGCAATGGCACCCGTCACGCGGTTGGCCTCTTTCACCAGCTGCACGGCGGGGCATTCGTAGCGCACCTCGGCGTTGTCGTACATCGACAGCGCCTTCAGCAGATCCTCGCACACGTGCAGGCCGAAGAGCCACGTCTTCGAGATGCCCTCCGGCATCTTGAAGTTGACGTAGGAGTCGATCACGGGGAAGCCGTTGTAGTTCGGCGCCTGGTCGAACTTGTAGATCTGCCAGCCGGTGCCCGTCTTGTCGAACATGGCCTGCCAGAAATCGGCCACCTCGCCGGAGTGCTTCACGTAGGACGTGACGACCTCCGGATCGGCGCGCCAGTCGCTCGCCCGCAGGATCTCGTCGATGAGCTGGGCGTCATCGATGACGATGCCCTGCTCCTTCTGGAAGGTGGCCTGGGTGGCACCGAAGCTCTCCCAGGCGGAGCGGCCCTCGGTCATCTTCTCGATCATGAGGACCTTCGCACCCTCCTCGGCGGCTTTGAGACTCGCCATGATGCCGCCGATGCCGGCGCCGATGACGAGCACCTCGGTGTCGGCGGTGGATACGATTTCGTCATCGCCGATGGTGCGGTCTTCGAAGGCCACCGGTCCGTGGGGGCCGGGGCATTCGGCGTGGCGCATCGGCAAAAGCGATGCGTCCTCTCCCAAGGCCTGGGAGTACGGGTTGGCCGTTGCGGCTGCCTCGCCAGATGCTGTGCCTTCCTCGGCGAAGGCCACGCCGGCCCCGCCGAGCGCCAGGGCCCCGACCATGCCGGTGGCTCCCGCGCCTTTGAGGAAGTCTCGCCGCGATAGCTTGCTTAGGGTCATAGATTCCCTCCTTCTCGCGATTGGTATTTTGCGCATCTTCTCCTAATACCATGCACAAAATCGACACAACCCGAGGTTAAACCCTCAACCTAGTTGAGGGTCAAGAGGATTTTTCCAAAAAGATAGTTTTGCCTGTTCAAGATATGAAGCGGAATTGGTGTCATGGGGATACGGGAATGAGTAAGTTGGATAACGCTTTTGGAATGGCGTTGAATTCGATACTCATCTGTGGTAAAAACCTCTATAAATAAGTTACTTATTTATAGAGGTGATTCTATGCCCGCTGCCGTGCCCCTTATTCGCCCTATTAGCGATCTGCGAACCGATCTCAACGACGTCTGTGCCCAGGCTCAAGAAACGCAGCAGCCCATTTTCATGACGAAGAACGGGAAGGCGAGCCTTGTCGTGATCGATTGCGTTGCCTACGAGGAGCAGCGTCAGCATGAGCGCTACGTCCAGAAGCTCCGTGAGGCGGAGATAGAGGAGAAGTATCGCAAGGAGACGATCTCCCAGGCATCCCTCGATGAGACCATGGAGCGAATCTTCGAAGTTTGGGGCGTCTGATGCGGGAGCCGATTTACCGCCCCCGCGCGGCCTTCGATCTGGAATCGATCATCATCTACGTGGGCGAAGTGTGTCGAAATCCTGCCGCTGCGCGGCAAACCTACACGAGCATCAAGGCGGCCGTAAAAGAACTGTGCGCCATGCCCACGCTTGGCCGCCCCTTCATCGATGAGGCGCTGGGCCGCCGAGATATTCGCTCATGGCTTGTCGGCAACTATCGGGTGTTCTACACCTACGACGAGGAATTCCTCACGGTTCGCCGCGTCATCCACACGCGGCAGGACATCGACGACTTCGCCCTTATCGATTGGGAGGAAGACGAGGATTAGTTGGATCCGTAAAGGTGCAAAATGCGAAGAGGCCTCTCGATATCGAGCGGCCTCCTCGACAATAGCTGACACTGCGCAGTTACACCCCGAGCGGGGCGTCGTCATCGTAGGGGAGGCGGGCCACCAGCTCGCAGTACTCTTGGATCTGCTGGCGCGTCTCGTGATCGAACAGGGCGATGTGCTCGTGGGCCTCTTCGGCGAACTGCTTCACCGGCCAGCGACGGGCTTCCTTGTCGCGGCCCTCTTTCTTCTCGATGACGTCGGCCCATTCCTCGGCCGCGGCCATGGCGTGGCGCAACTTCTCGGGGATGTCCTTCGTCTCGCCGGTCTTTTCCATGGCCGGAATGATGACGCTCTGCTTCGCGATGATCTTCTCGAGCAACTCTTTATCTTCCATGATGACGCCTCCTTGATGCGTTGGGATGTGCGACAGGATGCCGTCGGTTCTTTCGGGAAGGCGAAGGAGTCGGCGGTTCCGAAGACCCATGGTAATCCGCGCCGGGCACGGTGGCACCTTTTGGCAGGAAACGGTCATCGAGCCAGGGGAGACCCGTTGCCAAATGGCGAATGTGCGCACCGGCGCCCGCCTCGGAACGAATGGGAACCTAGGCGTGGCGTTCCTTTTTGCAGTCGGGGCGCGGCGCGGCGCAGGTCTCGCAATGGTGCAGCGGGTGCTCGGCCAGTTCGGCTTCCCAGTCGAAGTCCGGGGGCGGCGCGGTGGGGTAATCGGTCGCATCGGCGGTGTCGGCCGCGCCCGAGTCGCCGGTCACGTGTGCATTTCCTGGCGCCCCTGCGCTTTCCGGACGGCCGTCCCACTGGAACTCTTCCATGAGCACGCGGCCCTCTTCGTCGAAGGCGATCCCCTCGGCGGCGAGCATGCCTCGCTGCTCGTCGGGGCCTCCGAACGCGAAACCGGTGGCCATGCGTCCGTCCTTGAATACGACCCGATGGCAGGGGATGCAGCCCGGATCGGTGCCGGGCTCTGGGTTGGCGTGCAGGGCATAACCGACGTAGCGCGCCGTGCGCGGGGCGCCGATGAGCCGTGCCACCTGTCCGTAGGTGGCCACCTTTCCGCGCGGTATGCGCCGCACGACGGCGAACACCCGGTTGGCGTAGTCTCCCATGAGGTCTCCTTCGGTGCGCTCTTCGCTGATTGGGGCCACCATAGCAGACGAGCGGGCGATGTAAAAGCCCTTCTTCTCAGTTGCCCAACGTATGGGAGATGAGTATTGCTGATGCTGCCGCTTACGTATAAGATGACCGCGCTGGCTGCAAGGGACGCGATGGGCGTCGAAGAATGCGATCAAAGGAGCGGGAATGAAGCTTAAGGCGAAGATCATCGGGGCGGCAGCATGCGCCTTCGCGCTGTGCGTGGCGCTGGCAGGATGTGCCGGTGCGCCGGCGGGCAACGATGCCGCGAACTTCCAGGGGGATTGGATTTTGACGAGTGGCACCGTCGATGGCCAGGAGGCCACCGAGGAGACGCTGGCCCAGGCCCAGGAGATGGGACTTTCCGTTTACCTGCAATTGAACGAGGGCGGTTCTGCCGTGCTCAGCGCGCTGGGCACCAACATGGACGGCTCCTGGACCGCCAAGGACGCCACCACGGTGGAACTCACCTTCGACGGCAGCTCGGCTGAGGCGACGCTCGAAGGCGAGGAGCTCGTGATGCAGCAGGACGGCGACGTCATGCGCTTCAAGCGCGGCGAGATTCCGCCTGCGGCCAGCGAGGTTCAGCGCGACGAGAACCAGGCAGCCGAGCCAGAGGCTTAGACGACCTGCTGAAACGTCTGTCAATAACGACCATCGTAAGGTCCTTCGCCAGTTGCGGAGGGCCTTTTTGTGCACGTGACCAAAGAAAGGGAGTTTTGCGAAACCATCTTTATACGGGTAAGATTTCCTATAAAATGACCTTTTGGCTCAGAAAGTGGTACACTGTAATCGTGCAACGTATGGGATTTTTTCAACAAGTCGGTCAAGGGGAGTTTTGCCGTGGATGAACTGTTGAGAGCCTGGGAGACGACATTCGGGCGCAGCACGCTGCCTTTCGGTGTCGCCGAAGTGCTGCTTGACGATCAGGGGCGTCCCTATGATTTCGCCTATCGCTATATCAACGCCGCGGCGGCCGCTCTGACCGGCCATGTGACGGAGGACCTGCTCGGCGAGGAGGCCTACGCCCTATGGGGCGGCGATCCCATCTGGCTCGACCACTTCTACGAGGCGGCGTACAAGGGCCGCGCTTCGGAGTTCGAGGCACCCTCCGAGATGCTCCAGCAGTTCTTCCGCGCCGAGGTGTTCCCCATTTCCGAGGGGCTGTGCGGGTTCACCATCCACGATGTGACGGACTGGATCCTGCCCGCCCAGCGTTCCATGGAGAAGGCCGCCGCCGGCCTGTTCTTCTACGACATGCGCTACCGCCAGATGCTTTTGACGGAGCAGGCCCGCGAGCAAAGCGGCGTGGACAGCAACTATATCAGCCTGACCGAGTTCGTCGGCCTCACCTTCGGCAGTACCTTGAGCGACGAGGTGCGCCAGAAGATGGAGGCCTTCCTCGAGCGACGCGAGGCCTTCTATCAGGAGGGGCGCCTTCCCAACGGCCGGTGGCTGCGCATGAGCCTCGATCACACTGACCGCTCCGAGCGATTCGCCTTCGGCTTTCTGGAGGATTTCACACGCACGAAGTTGGCGGAGGAGCGCAGCGAGCAGTACATCGATGTCATCGACAGCTTGGGAGCGGAGAACTTCGCGCTGTACTTGGTCGATTTGGAGACGCAGGAGCTTGAGGTATACCGGCGCGGCGAGGACACGACGGCGGAATTCGCCCTGGCCAGTGTCGCGGAGGGCGATTATCCCGCCGCCATGGAGCGCTACGTCGACACCTTCGTGGTAGTCGAGGACCGCGCCCGGGTGCGCGCGGAAATCGGCGGCGAGGCCTTGTGGCGTCGGCTGGAGGCGGGGGAGACTGATTTCTCCGTGGGCTATCGGCGGCTGTTCGGCGACGAGGAGCAGTACGTGGAGCTGCGCATCATCCGTCTGCCCCAGCGCGACTCGAAGGTCATCTTGGCCGCCCGCAACGTCACCGGCGAGATGCGCGAGCAGCTGCGCCAGAAGGTGGCGCTGCAGAACGCGCTCGATCTGGCCGAGCATGCGAGCCAGGCGAAATCGACCTTCCTCACCAACATGTCCCACGATTTCCGCACGCCCATGAATTCCATCTCGGGCTTCGCGTCCATCGCGCTGGACCACCTGAACGACACTGATCGCGTGCGCGACTGCCTGCGCAAGATCATGTTGTCCAGCGACCACTTGTTGAGCCTGGTGAACGACATTCTGGATGTGAGCCGCATCGAGAGCGGCAAGATGTCCTTCAACGAGGACATCGTCAGCCTGCCGGATGCCGTGATCGAGGTGCAGGACATGTTCGACGAGAAGGCGGAGGCCGTCGGCATCGATCTGACCATCGACGTGGACAGCCTGGCCCATCCGCAGGTGGTCACTGATCCCTTGCGCCTGAACCAGATCCTCGTGAACACCGTGGGCAATGCGGTGAAGTTCACGCCCGCTGGGGGACTCGTCACCGTGACGCTCACCGAGCTTCCCGACGCGCCCCGCGGTTTCGGCTCCTACCGGATGACGGTAAGCGACACCGGCTGCGGCATGACGCCGGAATTCCTCGATCGAATCTTTTTGCCCTTCGAGCGCGATGGCCTCGGCTATGCCAACAAGACCGAGGGCACGGGCCTGGGCATGACCATCACCAAGAGTCTCGTCGACCTTATGGGCGGCGAGATAGCGGTGGAAAGCGTCGTGGGCCGCGGCTCGACGTTCGCGATCACGCTACCTTTGCGCGTGGCCGACGCCGACGAGCTGGCCGAGGCCCGCGAGAAGGCCGAGGCGGCCGAGCGGTGCCAGCGCGACTTTACCGGGTGCAAGGTGCTCGTGGTGGACGACGACGATCTGTCCCGCGAGATTCTGGTGGAGATCCTTAAAGATTACGGCTTTAAGCCCGAAGAGGCCCGCGACGGCGATGCGGCCGTGCGCAAGGTGGCCTCGGTGGAGCCGTTCTACTACGACGCCGTGCTCATGGACATGCGCATGCCCCGCATGGACGGCGACGAGGCCACCCGCGAGATTCGCGCCCTGGATCGACCGGACGCGGCCACGCTGCCCATCATCGCCGAGACGGCCGACGCCTTCGAGGAGGGCCAGCGCCGCGCCCGCGACGCCGGCATGACAGCGCTGACCACCAAGCCGCTGAACATCCACGAGCTGATGGCGCTTCTGGCCGAGCACATCCCGGAGAAATAGCAAAAACGGCCCGGAGAATTCCCCGGGCCGTTTTTGCGTGCGATCTTTTTGCGAGCTCGCCGGGGGCTTAGGCCACCGGCGGGGTGCCCTCCCAGTTGCCGGCGATGGCGTCGATCATGACGCGGGCGCCGAAGGGCAGCTCGCCGCATCCCACGACTTTGCGGGCCGGTTTGTGGTCGCCGAAGAAGGCGACGTAGGCCTCATTCATGGCGGCGAGGTCGGCGATGTCGGCCAGATACACGTTCACCTTCACGATGTCTTCCACCGCGTGATCCACCGACTCGATGATGGCCTTCACGTAGGCCAGGCACTGGGCGGTCTGCTCGGCCACGCCGCCGGCGATGAGCTTGCCGTCAAGGTCGAGGGGCAGCTGACCGGAGATGTTGTTGTAGTGCGAGAAGGCCACAGACTGGGTGGCGTACGGGCACTTCGGGGCGGCGTCGGTGTTGCACGCCTCGATGATGAGGCCGTGACGGTCCTCGATGGCCTGGGGCGGCGTGCCGTCGCCATGGGAGACCACGGCCTCGACGGCTACGTCGCAGTGGTAAGGCAGATCCTTCACCGGCACCACGGTACGGGCCGGCAGGTAGTTCACAGCGCGGGCGATGCCGGAATCGGGGAAGAAGGTCTTGTACACCTCGTCAACCACGCTTGCGTCGGCCAGGTTCTTCACGAAGATGGTCACCTTCACGATGTCGTCGAAGGGCACGTCCACGGAAGTGAGGATGGCCTTCACGTTGCGCAAGCACTGCGCGGTCTGGGCGGCCACGTCGCCCAGGATGGGGCGGCCCGTGCCGGGATCGAGCGGCAGCTGCATGGTGATGTTGTTGTAGTGGGAGAACGCCACGGTCTGGGTGGAGCCGGCGTCGTAGGGGGCAGCGTGGGTGTTGTTGGTGAGCTTCACCAAGTCGCCGGCCTGCGGCACCGACTGGGTGCCCTCGCCGTTATCGACGAGCGCCTCGATGAACACGAGCGCGCCCTGGGGCAGGGCGTCGACGGCCACCACGGTGCGGGCGGGCTGATAGGTGGGGAAGAAGGAGGCCTGCACCTTCTCCACCGCGTTCAGATCCATGATGTCGGCCAGGAAGATGGACACACGGATGATGTCGTTCATGTCGTGGCCGATGCTCTCCACGACGGCCTGGATGTTCTTGAAGCACTGCTCGGCCTGCTCGGCGGCCCCTCCCGCCACGATGGCGCCCGTCGCCGGGTCGATGGGCAGCTGGGCGGAGAGGTTGTTGTAGTGGGAGAACGCCACCGTCTGGGAATACAGGTCGCTCACGGGCGCCTGGTCGGTGTTGCGGGCCACTACCACGTTCGGATCGCTCATTGGTACCCCTTTCAAAGGTAAGAATCAGCAGCGATGCACAAATTGTGCAAGTGCATTAAACATGACGAAAAGAGTCGTTGTCAACAGAAAAGGCTTATTGCTACGGTGTCGATGGGAAATTGCGATGATCTTGACAAATAGAACTTTTTCGAAAGCTCTGGTCATGTATGTAAAATTTGAGCATGTGAACAAAAATATGCCAGTTGTGGGTTTTTGGCGATGGAGGTGCGACGAAGCATTGAAGGACGGTGTTTGGGATAAGAGGCTCCCTGGGGCCGAATCCTTGAATTGAAAAGGGAGGATGTTTAGAATTACCTTCCATTTCAATGGCAATTCAAATGAAAGAAATCCTTAATGCTTCGACTGCACATACTGGCCAGCGGCAGCGGTGGGAACGCTGCTATTGTGGAGAACGCGGCGACGGGCGAGGGGGTGCTTATCGACTGCGGCATTTGTAAGCGCGATTTCTTCGCCCGGGCTGAGGAGGCTGGGTTCGATTTGGGCCGGCTGCGCGCGGTGGTGGTCACCCACGATCACGGCGATCATACCAAGGGACTTGGCGTGGTTCTACGGGGGCTGGCGAAGGCGGGGGCGCGTCCTGCGGTGCATGCCAGCGAGGCGGTGTTCGCGGCCTCGGCGCCGCTGCGCGATGCTGTGGCTAGCGTGGGCGCCGCGTTCGAGCCCTTCGGCGGGGGCGATGTGCTGGAGGCGGCCGGCCTGGCCGTGCGTCCCTTCCGCACGTCCCACGATGCGGCCGACTCCTACGGGTTCCGGTTCGACGAGTTGACGGGTGCATCGGAAGGTTGCGATTCCCTCGGCTACATGACCGATACCGGCATCGTGACCGATAAGGCCTGGGAGGCGCTTTCCGGCGTGCGCCTTCTGGCGCTGGAGAGCAACCATGACGCCCGCATGCTGGAGGTGGGCCCCTACCCTTACGTCATCAAGCAGCGCATCGCGTCGGCGCGCGGACACCTCTCCAACGATCAGGCCCGCGAGGCTCTGGACAACCTGGCCCACGAGAACCTGCGCGCGGTGGCGGCCATGCACGTCTCCCAGGAGAACAACACCTACCGGCTCCCGCGCGAGACCTTCGAGGCCGTCATCGCCGAGCACGGCCTTTCCACGACCGTCTCCGTCGCCTTCCAAAACCGCCTCGTGACCATCGGGTAGCGTTTCTACAGCTGCACGGCGTACACGCGGCCGGCGCCGCAGAGTTTGCCGAAGATATACTTGTTGGAGGCCGACTCGTCGGTGGTGTAGATGCGCCCGTCATGGGATTCGATGCCCTCCTGCATGGGCGATCCGACGAGGTCGTCTGTCAGGTTGCGAGAATCCAGACAGAACAGCTCCACCTCGTCGCCGGCGTTCGTCGTGAAGGTGCCGTCCGGTGCGGCGAGGTTCACGTTGTAAGCGAGCAGGTGCGAGGGCGCGATGCCGTAGGAGACCGACAGCACGATGCGCCCGTCGTCGGTCGTGCAGGTGCCCTGGACCATGCCGGGGATGGAGAACACGTTGTCGGGCACCGTGGCGAAGCGGCCTGGACGGGTGGGATCGGCGGCGAAGGCGTACATGACGGCGGGGTTCTCGGTACCGTCCGGCGTGGTGATGTGGTGGTTCTCAGGTGTCTCGTAGTCGTTCGGGTAGTAGAAGTTCCCGAGCAAGAGCTGACCCTGCTCGATGTTCATGAAGGCGGGGGAGAAATCGACGCCCACTTTCTCGGCGGCTTGCACGCAGGCGCCGTCTTCGGCGAACAGCAGGCTATCCATGGGGATGACGAGGTAGCCCTCCTCGCAGGCCAGATAGGCGTACTGCTCGTTGGTGGTGATGGCCGAGCCGTGGCCGTCGTAGGCCGAGCCGTCGGGCAGGGTGACGTAGAACTTCGTGATGGTGCCGTCGGCGGCGCGGCGGTAAATCGGCGAGGGCGAGTGGTCGGCCATATACCCGCTGAACAGCCACGAGTCGTCGGCTTCCACGTGGTCGAGGTCCTGGGGGACGAAACCGGTGTTGATGCCCGGGATGTCGAAGGGGGATTCCGCGCGGTCGAAGAAGGGGGCGAAGGCGACGCGCATATAAATGTTCAGGGCGACCACCGCGATAAGCGCGACGGCGACGATGGCGCCGATGACGATGCTGGTGATTTTCAGCGCCCGATGGCTTTTCGCGGCCATGGCGACCTCCTTAAGCGTTGGCGGTTCGGCGAGCGACGATGGCTCGGTTTCAGCATACCTTATGCCCGCGCTTCGCGCGCCGGCTCGTGGGCGCTACGTCATGAGTTTGTTTCAGATCGCTTCGTCTGGCCGATGGTTGCCTTGAAGCGCCGTCGGTGGTGTATACTCTTTAGTCGCATTTTTCACGAGCGCGGCGATGCGGGCGCAAGGCCTGCGCCGTCGCAAACGCAAAGGAGCCCCTGTGATCAGAGAGATTATCACCGACGAGGAAATCCTGTCGAAGCCCTGCGATGCCGCCACGGCCGCCGACGCCGCCATTGCCGACGATTTGGTGGAGACGCTGCTTGCCAGCGACGAGGCCGTGTGCCTGGCCGCCAACCAGATCGGCGAGACAAAGCGCATTGTCGCCTATCTGAACGAGGCCGGCCGCCCGCAGGTCATGTACAACCCGCGCGTCACCCAGAAGCTGAAACCCTACACCGCTGTGGAGGCATGCCTCTCGCGCGATGAGCCGACGGCCGTCACGCGCTACGACTGGGTGCGCGTGAGCTACGAGGTGCTGGTCGACGGCGAGCTTGTGGAGCGCAAGAAGAAGATCGAGGGCAACGCCGCCCAGGCCGTGCAGCACATGATCGACCACTGCGAGGGCATCCTTGTCTAGGGAAGGGCAACAGAGCGCCGGCGCCCCTTCCGTAGGGGGCGACCTTGGTCGCCCCTCGGCCGCGACCGGGCAGGAGGCCGCGGATCCCGTCTTCGCCGCCGAACAGGCGCACCTGAGCGAGACCTACGGCAAGCTGGAGAAGATCGGCCGCGATGCGATAGCCGCCATGGAGGCCGTGGCGCGTGATGCCGCCGAGGACAAGAAGTCCATGGCCGAGGAGCTGGCCGTGAACTTCGCCACCTGGGACGACATCCTGGAGACCCACGCCGACATCGTGGCCATGAACAACATCATCGAGGCCCACGACATGGCCAACTCCGTGCAGGCCGAGCGCCTGCGCGCCGTGGAAGTGCTCTTGCGCGAGCCCTACTTCGCGAAGATCGCGCTGCAGTTCAAGGAAGGGGCGCCGGCCAAAGAACTCTACATCGGCTCGGCCGGTATCTCGGACGAGAACTATCGGCGCCTGGTCGTGGACTGGCGCAGCCCCGTGGCTGAGGTGTACTACAACCAGACCATGGGCCCCACCTCCTATGTGGCCGATGGGCGCACCATCCACGTGGACTTGCAGCTGCGCCGCCAGTTCGAAATAGAAGAAGACCGTCTCATCACCTACTTCGATTCGGATGTGGCCATCGAGGACAAGCTGCTGCTCGCGTCGCTTTCCCGCGGGCGCTCGGCCCATATGCAGGCCATCACCGCCACTATCCAGCGTGAACAGAACGCCGTCGTGCGCCACGAGGACGTGCCGGTGCTTCAAGTGGCGGGTATCGCCGGCTCGGGCAAGACCTCGGTGCTCATGCAGCGCATCGCGTATCTGTTCTACCAGCATCGCGGCGCCCTGGACCCGACTCAGGTCTTCCTCATCTCGCCGAATCCGGTCTTCGGCCGCTACATCGACCGCGTGCTGCCCGACCTCGGCGAGCGCAATCCGGAGATCTTCACCTGGGAGGAGTTCCTGGCGCCGCTTCTTCCCGCCGGGCGCGGCGTGGGTGAGAGCGACGTATCGCTTGAGCGCCTGCGGGCCATTGATGCGGCGGTGGCCTCCTTCGAGTTCGCACGCAGCGACTTCCGCGACATCACGAGCGCCGGCGTGCGCCTGCTCGGCGTGGATGCGGTGGAGAAGGTGTCGGCGAAGTTCGCGAACCTGCCGGCCGGCCCGCACCGCGCGACGCTCATGGCCGAGGAGCTGTCCGCTCGCTTGACGGCGCGGCTGAAGTCGCTGGCGGCGCTGGAGGATACGCATGATGAGATCGCCTCGCTTCCCGTGGACGAGCAGCTGCGCCTGTTCGGAGAGGTCTTCGACCCCCAGAGCGACGAGGAGGCCCGCACGCTGGCCCTCGTGTATTTGGAAGAGAAGCACGCCGATGCCCTGCGCGCCATGGACGCCATGGAGTGGCTTGACATCGATCGGGTGGCCGTGCGCCTGCTCGGCCGCGAGGGGCTGACTTCGGTGGAGTGGGTCTACCTGAAGATGGCGCTGACCGGTCTTGGCAACCCCGAGGCGCGCTACGTCATGATCGACGAGGCCCAGGACTACTCCCAAGGCCAGTTGGCGGTGCTCGCCCGCTACTTCCGTCGGGCGCACTTCCTGCTTCTGGGCGATCCGAACCAGGCTATCTTCGAGGGCACGGCCACGTGGGACGAGATGCGGGCGGTGTTCGAGGAGATGCGCGGCGAGGTGTCGCAGTGCCGCCTCATGACGAGCTACCGGTCCACCCCGGCCATCACCGACCTGTTCGCGCGCCTTCTGCCCGAAGGCGAGGCCATGGAGGTGGCCTCGGTGCAGCGCGAGGCGCCGGCTCCGGAGATCGTGGTGTGCGAGAACGCCGACGAGTGGAAGGCCGCGTTGGTGGAAGCAGTGCGCGTCGCGTGCGACGCCGGCGGCTTAACGGCGGTGATCGTCCCCTGGAAGAACGACGCCAAACGCCTCGCGAAGGCGCTGGACGGCGTCACCGCAGGGAGCGGCCAGCCCCCCGTAGGGGGCGACCTTGGTCGCCCCTCGGCCGCAAGTGATGCCAATGCGGGGCAGGGCGTCGTTGTCCTCGGCGAGGGCGACAGCCTGCCGGAAACGGGGATCGTCGTGGTGCCGCTGAAGCTGGCGAAGGGGCTCGAGTTCGACCGCGTCATCATCCCCGACGCCTCGGCCCGCACCTTCCCGAACAGCGACATCGCCCGCCGCCGCCTCTACACCACCATCAGCCGCGCCACCCGCCACCTCACCCTACTATCCAACGGCGACCTGACGGAACTTTTAGGATAGCTATGTCGAAGAAGCAATCGCTTACGATGCGCAGCTTGCACTACTACTGGCTGGCAACCCGCAATCATCTGGGACTGTTCGTGGCGCTCGTCGCCTCGACGATCGGGTTCTGCGGCTTTCTCACCTACGGCAACCCCTACGTGATGAGCCTCATCGTCGATCGCATCAGCGCCGACCCGGTGGCTCCCGAGGCCGTGTTCGACGTGTTCGGCCCCTACATCGCGGCGCTCATCGGCATCAATCTGGCGGGACAGACCTGCAGCAAGCTTCAGGACTACACGTTGTGGAAGCTGCAGATCGCCGTGAACTACGATTTGGCCACCATGGCCTTCGATTGTTTGTGCAACCAGTCGCTGTCGTTCCATTCCAACCGCTTCGGTGGCACGCTCGTCAGCCAGACCTCGAAATTCATGGCCGGCTACACCCAGCTGCTTCAGGTGATGAACTTCCCGTTTTTGCCGATTCTCTGCTCTATCACCTTCACGTGCCTCATCCTGTTCCCGGTGGTGCCGGCCTATGCGGCGGTGCTCATGGCGATGCTCACGGTGTACGCGGTCATCAGCTACCTCATGTACAAGCGCATCCTGCATCTGAACGAGAAGGCCGCCAGCGCCCAGAACCAGCTGTCCGGCGAACTATCGGATGCGGTCACGAACATCCTGGCCGTGAAGACCTACGGGCGCGAGGACTACGAGCGGGGGCTGTTCGACACGGCGAATCGCGAGGTGGTGGCGCGCGATTCGAAGCGCATGCGGGCCTCGCTCGCCCGCGGCATCACCACGGCGGCCATCACCGTGGTCATCATGTCCGTGGTGACGGTGTTCATCTCCGGCGGCAACGCCTGGTTCGGCATCACGCCGGGCACCGTCATCCTCATGTTCACCTACACGAACACGGTGACGAACCAGTTCAACTTCATCAACACGGGCCTGCAGCGTATCAACCAGGCCTTCGGCGACGCGAGCGGCATGACGGCGGTGCTCGATGAGCCGCGCCTGGTGGCCGACAAGCCCGGCGCGCAACCGCTCGATGTGGAACTGGGCGACATCAACTTCAAGGACATCAACTTCTGGTACACCGACGGCGATGTGAAGACCCAGGTGTTCTGCGATTTCAACCTGCAGATTCCCGCCGGGCAGCGCGTGGGGCTCGTGGGCATGAGCGGGGCGGGGAAGACCACGCTCACGAAGCTGCTGCTGCGCTTGGCCGACATCCAGGAGGGTGAGATTCTGGTGGACGGCCAGAACGTGGCCGACGTGACCCAGCAGTCATTGCGCCGGCAGATCGCCTATGTGCCTCAGGAGGCGCTGCTGTTCCACCGCTCCATTGCCGAGAACATCGCCTACGGGCGGCCCGACGCCACGATAGAGGAGATTCGCGAGGCGGCCCGGGCGGCCAACGCGCTCGAGTTCATCGAGGATTTGCCCCAGGGGTTCGACACCATCACCGGCGAGCGCGGCATCAAGCTGTCGGGCGGTCAGCGCCAGCGTATCGCCATCGCCCGGGCGATGCTCGCCAATTGCCCCATCCTCGTGCTGGACGAGGCCACGAGCGCACTTGATTCCGAAAGCGAGGCGGCCGTGCAGGAGGCGCTCGCTCGCCTCATGGAAGGCCGCACTGCCATCGTGGTCGCCCATCGCCTGTCCACGGTGGCGAGCCTCGACCGCATCGTCGTGCTGTCCCAGGGGCGCATCGTGGAGGACGGCCCCCACGCCGAGCTCGTGGCCAAGGGCGGCGACTACGCCCGCCTCTGGAACCGCCAAACCGGCGCCTTCGCGGGGGAGTAGGCGCCGGGTTTCATCCAGTGGTTCGACCTGCCGAGCGCTGGTGACACAAAACGTGCGCGGAAGGGGCTTGTTTTGTCACCGAAGTCTGGGCCTACAGCTTTACGACGGCGTCGGCGGGGCCGGATCCGGTGGCGTTTATGAGGACGGTGGCGGAAGGGGAGGCGATATCCCCGGTGCACAGGGCATAGAGCCCCGGGCGGCTCACCGTGACGGCGCCGAGCTCGTCGGCAGACAGCGTGCGGTCGCGGGAGGGGATGACGGTGCCGTCCTCGGTCAAGGCGGCGGTGCAGAGGTAGACTTCCCCGGCTCCGCTTTCCACGGCGAAGGTGAGGCCCGTCTCCGTCGCACTGGCCGAGCCGGTGCCCTCCACGGCGGCGCGGCCATCGCTGTGGCAGGAAGCGCACTGCTCGCCGGACTTCGTGATGGGGTGGCTCGATGCGCAGCCGGCCAGAGTGCCGGCGTTCGCTGTCAGGAGACAGGCGAGGGCGAGCGCGGCAAGGCACGTGCGTTGGGGATGCCGATGCGCGGCGGCGTTGGTGCGAGGCAGGATGAAAAGGCCCATGACTCTCCTCGGGGTGGTGTTGGGAATTGAGTGACAAAGGCAGTCTACCATTCGTTGCGTCATCCCCCTCATACCCAGAGCCGTATTTCCCGCGAGCAAGCTTCGAAGCGTAAATCTGGCAAGTTTTTCGAGGGTTTCGACGTGTCTCCTGAAGGCTCCTCTGCGAAAGTAACGTATTGTGCTAATTCTCGCTGGGAAATGGTCAGCAAACAAGGAAGATGGGGCCATTTCTGGCTCTCTGAGGGAAGCGCTTGTCGAAAACCTCGAAAAACTAGCCAGGATTGCTGGATTTCGAAGTCGCGCATGATAAAAGATATGACGCGAACGCGGGAGCGAATCCGTGCTTTCTTTTTGCTGGGTGGCTTTTGAATGCGCGAGAGCAAAGGCCTCGCGTCCGCTGTGTGAGGGGGCGAGTTGTGGTACCCTCAAGACTTTGCATTCGGTAATTGGGAAAAGGAGGTGCGGTGGGTCTGGGCGGTATCAAGCTGGCTGAATACGCTGACCCACGCGCCGTGTCGCGGGGTGTGGGCATTGCCGCCAATGCCGCATCTATCGTGGATCGGCGCGTTCGGCGCAGCGATGACGTGTCGGTGGTCACCGGTCGGGTGGCGTCGGCCTCGGGCATTGCCGATTACTTCAACGTTGATGTCGTGTTCGCCGATTTCGAGTCCCGCATTATCGACTACGATTGCGATTGTCCTGCCGCCGCGCGCTTCGACGGCATGTGCAAGCACTGTGTGGCGCTGACGGTCGCCTATTTTGCACAACCCAAGTCTTTCGAAGAGATAGGTGATGTCCGTGCCGCCGTTTCGCCGGGTCGGACGACGAGCGAGGCGCTGGCGCAGTGCCTGGCGGCTCGATCCGACGCGACGCCCGTGCGCGTCGGCGCACTCGCCGTGGACGCAGCTGCGGGCACCGTGCATCTCGCCGTGCATCTTGCCTACGACGGGCGCTTCTGGTCGATGGATCTGACCGTGGAAGGCCCTCGCGGAACCTATGTGGTGCGCGACCTCGAGGCCTTTGCCCATCGCGTGCAGCGCGGGGAGCATTTCTCTTACGGAAAGAAGCTCGCCTTCGCCCATCGGCTCGAAGCCTTCGACGGGCCTTCCCGGGCCGTGGCTCGCAAGGTGGCGGAGCTGTTTCCCGATGAGCGCCTGTTCGGCGGCTCGATGTTCCGCACGGCGGGGAGCAAGCGCGAGGTGCGCCTGCGCGAGGCGGAGTTGGCCGGCATGCTCGGCGCCATGGGGGAGGGCGCTGAATTTACGTTTGGGGGATGGGAGGCGCCGCTAGCGGTTGCGAACCGGGGCACGGTGGAGCCTGGTGCGAGGGAGGGCGATGAGAAGCAGGGCAACGGAGACGGCCTTTGGGTTGTCACCAGGGATGTTCCGGCGCTGACACTGCGGTTCGTCCCTGCCGAGGGCGGCTTTGAGCTGGCGCTTTCCGAACGGGTGCTCGTGGTGCGCGGGCTGGAGGAGGCCTTCGTGCTGTCCGACGGCGTGGCCGCGCGAGCGACGGGCGCCGACGCGCGGGCCTTTGCCTGGTTGCGCGAGGCGGGCCTGACCGCCGACGGCTCCGCAGGGGAAGCCCCGGTCTTCATCGCCGAGCGCGATGCCGAGGCTTTCTGTCGGCGCGCGCTGCCGGTGCTGGAGGAGACGCTTTCGGTGGAGTTGCCCGAGACCTGGGAGGCGCTGCGTCCCGTGGCCGGCACACTCGCCTTCTACTTCGATGTGACGGGGAAGAAGGAGGCCGCGCTCATCCGCCTGGTGGTGAAGGCGTTTTACGGCGAGCGGGAGGTAGTGCTGGAAAGCCCCGCCGATTCCGCCGAGGAGCCGGAGCTGCGCCCGGCTTCGAGTCAGGCCTTCCGCGACCAGGATTTGGAAGATGCGGGTGTGGCCGTGGCCGCGCAGTTCTTCGACGGGTCCATGACCTTGCCCCTGCGCCAGACCGAATTGGCCGGCGATCTGCTCTACGGCGGTCTCGTGCAGTTCCGCGCCCTAGGCGAGGTGTTTACCACGCCGGCGTTCGATCGGCTCATCGTGGAGCGGCCGCCGCGGGTGTCATTGGGCCTTTCCCTGCGGGCGAACCTCATTCAGATGGATGTGCGCGAGAGCGATCTTTCCGCCGATGAGCTGCGGGCGATGCTTTCAGCCTACCGGCGCCGCAAGCGCTTCCACCGCATGAGCGACGGGCGCATCGCCGCTTTGGGCGAGGGGGACGTGGCGGCGCTCGGCGACATGATGCGGGACTTGGGCGTGTCGGCCGACGAGTTGCTGGATGGCGGCGCCGAGCTACCGACCTACCAGGCGTTCTACCTGGATCGGGAATATGGCGACGCCGTGCGGGACCGCGCCTTCGAAGATTACCTTCGCTGCCTGGACGGTCCGGGCGAGCCTGTGGCGGCGCCCGCATCTCTCGCGGGTACGCTGCGGCCCTACCAGGTAGAGGGTTTCCGCTGGCTGGCGCGCCTGGCATCGCTCGGCTTCGGCGGCATTCTGGCCGACGAGATGGGCCTCGGCAAGACGCTGCAGATGATTGCCCTGGTGAAGAGCTTGCGCGATTCGGGGCAGCTGGGCGGTCCGGTGCTCGTGGCCTGCCCCGCCTCGCTCGTGTTCAACTGGGCCGACGAGTTCGCCCGGTTCGCGCTCGACGTGCCGGTCTGCGCGTTGGAGGGCTCCCGAGCGCACCGCGAGGTGCTACTATTCCGTGCGACGCAGGGGATAGACGAAGGGCGCGTTCTCGGGTGCGGGGACGATGCGGGCGAGGACGCGCGAACGGCTGGCGAGCGAATCGCTGGCGCTTCGAGCGCCGATGTCCCGTGCGTGATCGTGGCCTCCTACGACCGCGTGCGCATCGATGGCGCGCAGCTCGCGCGTGTCGAATGGGGCTTGGTGGTGCTCGACGAGGCCCAGTACATCAAGAACCACGCCACCAAGACCACCCGGGCCGTGAAGCGCTTGCGGGCGCCCTTGCGCTTCGCGCTCACGGGCACGCCGGTGGAGAACCGCCTCTCGGAGCTGTGGAGCATTTTCGACTTCCTCATGCCGGGGTTCCTCGGCAGCTACGAGCGGTTCCGCGAGCGCTACGAGCTGGGCATTATCGGCGAGGATGAAGAGGCGGCGGCTCGCCTGCGCGCGCTCATCGAGCCGTTTGTGCTGCGCCGCCGCAAGGCCGACGTGCTCACCGATCTGCCCGCCAAGCTCGAGAGTATCCGCTATGTGCCGCTCGGCTGCGAGCAGCGTCGGCTCTACGACGGCGCCGAGCAGCGCCTGCGCGAGGATCTGAACGCCCAGAAGCGGCAGAACGCCTCGCGGGCCAATCGCCGCGGGCACATTCCCGATGCGGAGAAGAGCGCCGTCGAGGTGCTGGCCGAACTGACGCGCCTGCGCCAGATCGCGCTTGATCCGGCGCTCGTGTTCGAAAACTACAAGGGCGGCGCCGAGAAGCTGGGCGCCATCATGGAATTGGTGGACGAGGCCATGGAAGCCGGGCGCAAGGTGCTCGTATTCTCGCAGTTCACGAGCTACTTGGACGTGCTTTCCGCCGAGCTTGATCGTCGCGGTATCGGGCATTTCGCCATAACAGGCGCCACGCCGAAGCGCGAGCGCGTGCGTCTTGTGAACGAGTTCAACGCCAATGAGACACCCGTGTTCCTTGTGTCGCTGAAGGCCGGCGGCACGGGGCTGAACCTCACGGGCGCTTCGGTGGTAGTGCACGCCGACCCCTGGTGGAACGCGGCCGCCACCGACCAGGCGACCGACCGTGCCCATCGCATCGGGCAGAACCGCGAGGTGGACGTGTACAAGGTGGTGGCGAAGGGAACCATCGAGGAGCGCATCGTCGCCTTGCAGGAGGCCAAGCGCGACCTGGCCGATTCCGTGATCGCCGCCACGGCCGGCGAGGCGCTCGCCGGACTCACCCGCGAGCGCCTTGCGGAGCTTCTCGGGGAGGCGGACTAGCGGGTTTCGTGCAGGATTTTCCGATTGGGAGAGCCTGCTCGCTCGGAAAGCCCGAGAATGACTCTCTCAATCGGAAAATCCTGCACTATTCCAGCACGAAGACTCTTCCTATCGAAAAATCCTGCACGTTCTGGCAGGTTCGGCCGACTTGCGTCTGGCCGCCTCGCGGCCGCCAAACCAGAAGGGGCGGCCCGAAGGCCGCCCCGTGTGGATGAGATCCCTTGTCTCGGCTAAGCGCCAGCCGGGAAAGCGCTACTTCCGCTTGTCCTCTTCCACCATGGCATTGATGGCGGCGCGCTCCTGGTCTTCCAGGCGCTCCTCGGCCGCGTCCAGCGCGCGCTTGTCGTGCTTGGCGTTGGCGATGGCGAGCACCGCGCCGGACAGCGCGAACAGCGCGATGGCATTGGGAATGACCATCAGCTGGTTGAACATGTCAGCGAGCTCCCACACCAGGTCGTTGGAGAGCAGCGAGCCCATGAAGATGAAGGCCAGCGCGATGATGGTGAAGGGCAGCACCGCCTTCTTGCCGAAGAGCCATTCCACGTTCAGCTTCGCGAAGAGGTTCCACGAAAGGATGGTAGAGAAGGCGAAGAACAGCAGGCAGATGGCCACGAACCAGGCGCCCACATTCGCGCCGAAGAACTGCCCGAAGGCCAGCTGAGCGATGTTGGTCTTGGTGATGGTCTCGGCGGTCAGCGTCGCGTAGTCGCCGGTGGCCAGCGTGCCGTCGCCCACGTAGAGCACCGACAGCACCACGAGCGCGGTCATGGTGACGACGATGATGGTGTCCACGAACACGCCGATCATGGCCACGACGCCCTGCTCGTGCGGATCCTTCACCTCAGCGAGCGCGTGAGCGTGCGGAGTGGAGCCCATGCCGGCCTCGTTGGAGAACAGGCCGCGCTTGGCGCCCTGGCTGATGGCGGCGATGATGCCGAAGGTGGCGCCGCCCACGGTGGCGTCGGGGTTGAAGGCGCACTGGAAGATGAGCGCGAAGGTGGCCGGAATGTTGGCGGCGTTCATGATGAGCACGACGAGCGACCCGAGCACGTAGAGCACGGCCATGATGGGCACGATCTTTTCGGTGACGGCGGCCAAACGCGACACGCCGCCGATGAACACGGTGCCGGCCAGGATGACCACGATGAGGCCCATGACCCAGGTGGGGATGCCGAAGGCGGTGTTCATGGTCTCGGCGATGGAGTTGCTTTGCACCATGCAGCCCATGAAGCCGAGCGCCAGAATGATGGCCACGGCGAAGAACCCGGCGAGGAACTTGCCCCCGTTGCCCTTGAAGGCCGTGGTGATGTAGTAGACTGGACCGCCGTGCACGGTACCGTCCTCGTCGACTACGCGGGTCTTCTGGGCCATGACCGCCTCGGCGTAGTTGGTGGCCATGCCGAGCAGGGCGATGATCCACATCCAGAAGATGGCGCCCGGGCCGCCCACGATGATGGCACCGCAGGCGCCCACGATGTTGCCCGTGCCCACCTGGGCCGCGATAGCGGTGGACAGCGCCTGGAACGACGTCATGCCGCCGCCCTGGTTGCCGCCGCGCAGGCTGAAGTTGCCGAACACGCGGCGCCAGCCCTCGCCGAAGCAGCGGAACTGGATCGCCTTGGTGCGCACGGTGAACCAGATGCCCATGCCGAGCAGCAGGATGATCAGGATGTAGTTGGACAGGTAGTTGTTGATGGTGGTAACGATACCAAGCAGCGCCTCTTCCACGGCATTCCCTTCTTCTCGCGAGAAAACTCGGGGGAGCTCATGCGTGGGCGGCCGAAGAGGTCGCGTCATCGCTCTGTCCGTTTGCCTGAGAGATTCAGCTTGCCTGCGGAGGTCGTCCGCGCGCAAGCCTTGCACCTTCGGCACTCACTTAAGAGTTCTCCAGAGTTTTCTCCGCCCCCGGTTTGCTTATGCTGCGCTTGTGCTGTTGCGGCGTTGCGGGCGAGCCGCTTTGCCTCATCGCGCGAGCGCCACAGCATTCCGAAGGCCTCACAGAAATATTGACTCGGCCACTATACGCCCTGACGCGGCGTCGATCAACAACTATTTCGCTCAACGTTACGCGTTGCCCCCGCAATGCTCCGTAGCGCCCGCGAAAGGTGGTGTCCTCGCGGTGGTTGCGAGATGCCTACGAACGGGATCCGGCCGCGGTGCCCGTGTTAGACTGGGGCGACGAAAGCGGCAAAGCCAAGGAAAGAGATCGCCATGAGCAAGTACGATAAGCTGTGGGAATACGTGGAAAAGCAAGAAGGCGACGAGCTGGTGCTCACATTCGACGAGATTGGCACCATCGCCGGCGTTCCTTTGGATCATTCGTTCCTCAACTACAAGAAGGAGCTTGTGCCCCACGGGTGGGAAGTGGGCAAGATATCCATGAAACAGCAAACCGTCCGCTTCAAGCGACTGGCGGAATAGGCCAAGATCGACGGAAAAGGTGGCCGGCGGCTGGCGAAACGGACTTTCGCTGGCGCTTATAACTCAAGATCTCGTGCGCAAATTGCCCTTTTCGTTGACGAGGGGCTCGTCTGTTTTGCGCTTGAGCATAGTCTTGTGCTTGGCAGAAGACTCGCATGAATGCCAAGAAACTTTCTCTCGTGCTGTATGCTATGAAAGTGAAAACTTGTGAAACGAAGTGAAAGATTGTGAAATGAAGCGGGATAAGGCGACATCTACATGCAACCCATTCACCCCGACCTTCGGATGTGTGCCCCCCAAACTTGCTGGACGAGACGGGCTCATCGCTGACATTCTCGAGGGGCTGGATAACGCGCCGGGCGACCCTAACAGGGCAACTATCTTTGTGGGTGCTTGAGGAACGGGCAAGACGGTGCTCCTCACGGCCATTGCCGAACGGGCTGAGATGAGGGGATGGATTAGCGTCAATGTGACCGATCGCGATGGGATGCTCTCGGAGATAATCGTCCAACTTCGTCAGAAGGCGTCGCACATCCTTGCCCCTGAGACGAACTCGTGGCTCTCAGAAATACATGTCCATGGCGTAGGGTTCACGCGAACGAGGGAGGAAGTGCCTTCTACGTGGCGCGCGGACATGACGAAGGCCGTCAGCGAGCTCAACGAGAAGGATGCCGGCCTTCTCATCACCGTCGACGAGGCATCGGCACAATCCGATGAGCTTCCGGTTCTCATCGATTCGTTCCAACATTTCGTTCGCGAGCGCCGGGACGTCGCATTGCTTTTGGCTGGTCTGCCGCACAACGTCTCGACGCTTATCGATGTGGATGCGATCTCGTTTCTGCGCAGGGCGTTCAAGCATACGATGGACCAGATTTCTGCAACCGACACTTCTTACGCCATTAAGGAGACGGTGGAAGGTGCCGGAAGGGGAATCGCCGCCCCTGCGCTCAAGGTGGCTGCCGATGCTTCGGAGGGCTATGCCTTCCTCATACAGCTTCTTGGCTACCATGCCTGGCGGCAGCATCCCGAGAGGGAAACCATCACCTTAGAAGATATGGAGCAGGCTGTGGTTCTCGCCCGAAACGACATGTACCGCATGGTGCTCGAGCCGACGGTGAACAGCTTGAGTGAGCGGGAGTTGGAATTCCTCGTCGCGATGACGGAAGGCGAAGGTCCCCACCGCGTTTCCGACATAGCCGGCCGCATGGGTATCACCGAGAACAACGCGACCAAAATCCGCGCGCGCCTCATCGAGCAGGAAGTAATCGGAGCCAGGCGAAGGGGCTTCGTAGATTTCGACATGCCCATGATCCGCGACTACCTGGTGGATGAAGGCTAGGTCCTCTTGCGCGGTTAGGCAGCATCCGGGTCGTTTTTTGCATGAGATCTTGAGTTGTAAGCGTCTGAATCGTGCACCGAAGGAAGCTGGTCGGAGGAGCGCTTGGAAAGTGCCTGGTCAGAACGTTGCGTGCGAAATGAAAACTTGCCGGTTCGCCGATTCCGCACCCCCGAGACGCTCATAACCGTCGATCTCATCCAGAAACCGCGCTTTCCGTTTACCGAGTCTGGATGTCTGCCTCTTCCGCAGTCGTGCTTTTCGGGAGATCGGCCTCAAGCAGGTGTTGGAAGATCCCTCGAAGTAGGCTCTGGAAAGGTTTTGAATGTCGCTTACGTTTTCCTTAACTTGATTCTGCTTGCCGAGTGAGCGGGGTATATTCGTCCCAGACGGTAAGGAGGATGAGGCATGGGCACGTGGCTGAAAAGAATCGGACTGGGCGCTCTGGCACTCGTCGTTCTCTGCACCGTGGTGGTCTTCGCGGTTGATGCCCATGTGCGCTCTTCCGCCGGCCCGCGCATCGTGTCGGTTGACGAGGCGGCGGCGCTCGGCGACGTGGACTGCGTGCTGGTGTTCGGGTGCGGGGTGCATCCCGACGGACGCCCAAGCGACATGCTGGCGGATCGCGTCGCGTGCGGCGTCGCGCTGTACGAGAATGGCACGTCGCCGAAGCTGCTGATGAGCGGCGATCACGGACGTGCCGACTACGATGAGGTGAATGTCATGCGGAATGCGGCGGTGCAGGCGGGGCTTCCGGTGGACGACGTGTTCATGGACCATGCGGGCTTTTCCACCTACGAGAGCATGTACCGGGCGCGAGATGTGTTCGGGGCGAAGCGCATCGTGGTCGTTTCCCAAGAGTACCATCTGTACCGCGCGCTTTACGTGGCGGAACGCCTCGGGCTTGACGCCTACGGGGTGTCGGCCGACCTGCGCCCTTACGCCGGGCAGCAGGCCCGCGAGATACGAGAGGTGCTGGCCCGGAACAAGGATTTCCTCACAGCGATCGCGCAGCCGCTTCCGACGTTTCTGGGCGATCCCATATCGCTTTCCGGCAGCGCTGCGGCCACCGAGGGGTAGGGAAGAATGGCAGCGGCCTCTCCGCGGTGAAGCGAAAGCGCTGCCATTCTGTCCTGTGTGGGGCGCAGGTGTGCTTACTCCGCCAAATCCTCCACAAAGCCTACGCGGTAGTTGCGGAAGATGACTTCGCCCTGCTCTTGGGTGGCGTCTAGGTCGACATCGGCTTCTATGCGGAAGTCGCCGGCGTCTTCCTCGTCCAGGAATATCTGACGGACGTGCCAGGCGTGCGATTCCTGCTCGGGGCTCTCGTCGATCATCAGATAGGCGGCGGACCGCGCGTCGCCATCGAGGCGGATCTCGTTGTGCTCGGCGAAGTAGTCGTCCAACGCCGCATTCCACGCGCGCTCGCTCATGCCCCAGTCCTCGTCCAGGTTGCCCAGCTCGCGAGTGCGATCGAGTGCGGCCAGGCGCACGCGGGCGAAGAGTGCGTTGCGCACCATGACTTCCATGCCGTGGCGGTCGGCCACCACGGCATCGGCCGCCTGCGGGGGCGCGCCGGCCTCGGGCAGCTCGCCGGCGCTCTCCCACGCGTCCACCAGCGACGAGTCGGTGGTGCGCACCATGAAGCCGAGCCAGGCGATGATATCGCGCAGCCGATCGTCCAGCCGATCGGGCGGTAACGTGCGCACGAGCACGCGGAAGGCGTCGGACAGGTAGCGCAGAAGCGTCCCCTCCGACTTCGCGATGCCGTAGCGGCCGATGTAGGTCTTGAAATCGCTCGCCGTCTCCACCATGTCGCGCAGCACGCTCTTCGGCAACAGCTCGTAATCGCGGGCCCACGGCACGCCCTGGCAGTACAGCTCGAAGGCGCGGGCGAGCAGCTCTTCCAAGGGCTTGGGGTAGGTGATCTCGGCCAGCCGCTCCAAGCGCTCCTCGTATTCCACGCCGTCGGCCTTCATCTCGGCCATGGCCGCGTCGCGCGCTTTGCGCTCCTGAGCCCGCAGCACCTTGGCGGGGTTTTCCAGGGTGGCCTCCACGAGCGAGATGACGTCCAGGGCGTAGTCGGGGCTTTCCGGATCCAGCAAGTCGAGCGCCGCCAGCAGGAAGGGCGAAAGGGGCTGATCCAGGGCGAAATCCTCGGGCAGTTCCACGGTAAGCTCGTAGGACGGCCGACCTTCGGCGTCCTCGCCGCGCACCACCACGCCTGCTTCCAAAAGCGTGGCGAATATCTCGTCGGCCCGCGCGTTCAGCTTGATCTTCTCCTCGGGGGTTTGGGCCGAATCAGCGATGAGCGTATGCACGTTGGCCCAGGCGTCGCCTCCGCGCGACACCACGGACAGCACCATGGAATGGGTGATGCGCATGCGGGGCGTCAGCTTCTCCGGCGGCTTCTCGATGAGGTGCTCGAAGGTCTGCTTGTTCCAGCTGACGAAGCCCTCGGGCGGCTGCTTTTTCTTCACGCGACGCTGCTTTTTCGGGTCGTCGCCGGCCTTGAGCATCGCCTTGTGGTTCTCGATCTCATGCTCGGGGGCCAGCGCCACCACCATGCCCTCGGTGTCGAAGCCGGCCCGTCCCGCGCGGCCCACGATCTGGTGGAACTCGCGGGAGCGCAAACGGCGCATCTTGGTGCCGTCGAACTTGGTGAGCTGGGTGAGCACCACCGTGTGGATGGGCACGTTGATGCCCACGCCGAGCGTGTCGGTACCGCAGATGACCGGGAGCAGCCCCTGCTGGGCGAGGCGTTCCACGAGCAGGCGGTAGCGCGGCAGCATGCCCGCATGGTGCACGCCCACGCCGGCGGCGAGCAGCCGCTGCAGGATCTTGCCGAAGGGGGTCGTGAACTTCGTGCCCTTCATGGCCTGCTTGATTTCCTCGCGCTGGGCCTTGTCCGACACGCCGTAGCTGGCCAGCGCCCGGGCGTTCTTCAGCGCCTCGTCCTGGGAGAAGTGCACGATGTACATGGGTGCCTCGCCGGCGCGCAGACCCAGCTCCACGGTGGCTTCCAGGGTTTCGAAGGTGTAGTCGTAGGACAGCGGCACGGGGCGAGGCGCGTCGGTCACCAGGTCGACGGGCCGGCCGGTGCGCTCTTCCAGCGCGCTCGCGATGTCGCTCACGTCGCCGAGGGTGGCGCTCATCAGCAGGAACTGCGCATTCGGCAGCGTGAGCAGCGGCACCTGCCAGGCCCAGCCGCGATCGGGATCGGCGTAGAAGTGGAACTCGTCCATCACCACGCAGGCCACCTTCGACGCGGGCCCTTCGCGCAGGGCCTGGTTCGCGAGGATCTCCGCCGTGCAGCAGATGACCGGCGCCTCGGTGTTGATGGTGGAGTCCCCCGTGATCATGCCCACGTTCTCGCGGCCGAGGATGTCCACCATGTCGAAGAACTTCTCGGACACGAGCGCCTTGATGGGGGCGGTGTAGTAGGCAGTGCGCCCCGTGGCCACGGCCATGAAGCAGAGCCCCAAGGCCACCATGGACTTGCCAGAGCCCGTGGGCGTGCCCAGAATCACCGAGTCGCCCACGGCCAAGTCCATGAGCGCGTCCTCCTGGTGGGGCCACAGCTCCATGCCGCGGGCGTCCACCCATTCCAAGAATACCTCCAGCGCCTCGTCAGGCGTGAGCACGTCGCCCTCGCCGGTCTCGGCCCAGGGAAGGAGCCAACCCAGCGAGCCCGGCTCGAAGGGATCCACGGGGGCGATGGGGCTGTCGGCGTCGGCGCGGGCGGCGCGCTCGGCGGTTTTTGCGGCTTCGGCGGCGATGTCCTCGGGCGTCTCGTAGACGCCCTCTTCGGCAGCGGCGGAGTTCTTGGCGGTATCGGTCATGGGGTGTCCGTTCTGACGGCGCGATCGTTCGCCATCTATTATAAGTAAGACCCGCGCATCGAAGATGACGCATCGGCAGCGGTTCCCGTGGTGTAGTATAGGCGCTTACTGAAACAAGGAGCTGTTGGTGCGGAAGGCGGGTCGTGGGCAGGTTGGAGCCTTGCAGATCCGCCGTTCCGGAAGCGGCGTCCAGCGCGCAGGGATGCGCTTATGAGAGTTAGGGTGCAACGTGAAAAAGGGAAATGTGGCGGCGCTTCTGCCCATCGGGGTATTCCTCGTGCTGTATCTGGGGCTCGGCATTCTGTTCGAGTACGGCATGGGCATTTCCATGGGGTTCTACAACATCCCCATCGTGGTGATCTTTTTGGTGGCGCTTCTGGTGGCGTGCTTCCAGAATCGCAGCCTTTCCTTTGACGACAAGCTCGTCGTCATGGGCCGAGGCATCGGGGACAAGACCATCGTCACCATGATCCTCATCTTCATGGCGGCCGGCGTGTTCGTTGGCACCGTGGGACGTGATTCCGCCGAGTCGGTGGCCTACCTCATGCTGTCGGTCATTCCCGCCGAGTACTCCGTGGCCGTTCTGTTCGTGGTGAGCTGCTTCGTATCGCTTTCGATGGGCACGTCGGTGGGCACCATCACGCTCATCACGCCTATCGCCGTGGCGGTGGCGGCGGCCTCGGGGTTCAGCCTGCCGCTGTGTGTGGCCTCGGTCATGGGCGGTGCCATGTTCGGCGACAACCTGTCGTTCATCTCCGACACCACCATTGCCGCCTGCCAGGGACAAGGTTGCCAAATGAAGGACAAGTTCCGGGAGAACTTCAAGATCGCTTTGCCGGCGGCGCTGGTGACGCTGGTGATCATTCTGGTGCTGTCGCTGGGCACCGACATCTCCGGCACGGTGCAAAACGATTACAACCTGCTGGAGCTCATCCCGTACCTCATCGTTCTTGTGGGCGGCATTGTGGGCATCAACGTGTTCATCGTGCTTTTGCTCGGCATTCTGTCCGGCTCTATCATTGTGGTGGCCGAGGGCGCCGTGGCCGCCACCGATCTGCTCGGCAACATGGGCACCGGCGCCGCCGGCATGTTCGAGACGACTATGGTGGCGGTGCTCGTGAGTGCCATCTGCGCGCTCATTCGCGAGAACGGCGGCTTCGTGGCTCTGTTGAACGGCATCAAGCGCCTGTTCCGCAGCCGGAAGGGCGGCCAGCTCGGCATGGGGCTGCTCGTGGGCGCCATGGACATCGCCACCGCTAACAACACCGTGGCCATCGTGATGGCGAACCCCATCGCCCACGAGATGGCCGAGACGTACAACGTTTCAAGGCGCAAGACGGCCTCCATCCTGGACACGTTCTCCTGCGTGTTCCAGGGAGTCATCCCCTACGGCGCCCAGATGCTCGTGGCCATCTCGGCCTGCACGGAGCTGGGCTTTCAGGTGTCGGCTTTCCAGATCATGCCATTTCTGTTCTACCCGTTCTTCCTCCTGATAAGCTCGCTCGTGTTCATCTTCTTCGTGCCGGATGACCGCGGCTACGTGCCCGACCACGCCGCCTACCACTCTTCCAGCTCATAATAGCGTTTGAGAGTCACGCCCTCGGGGGTCACTTCGAAGTCGGCCTGCCAGAGCTCCACGCCGGCTTCCCGGCAGGCGTCCACCGTGGCGAGCACTTCCTCGTAGGTGGTGCCGTGGTAGAAGCGGAACCCGAAGTTGTCGTAGTAGAGGCAGTAGAGGATGGCGGCCCGCTCGTGGTCGGCCAGCGACGCGGCCAACTCGCGCAAATGGCGCAGGGAGCGCTCGGTGGAGCTGAAGGGCGCCTCGGGCAGCCGCGGCACGTAAGGCGGGATGTCCGTCTGCATCTGCACGAGCGGCGTCTTCACTTCCAAATACAAGTCGTCGTTCACGAGGAAATCGAGGCGCGAGTCGCCTAAAGGCACCTCACGGCGTACCGTGCGAACGGGGCCGGTTATGGCTGCGAATGCGCCCTCGCGTAGGAAGTGCTCCACGTAGCGGTTCGACGCGTTCTGGTTGATGCCGATCCAGCGCTTGTCGGGATCGTCCGGCTGCTGCAGCGAGAAGGCCTCCACCGTGAGCGGCATCTTGCGCTTGGGGTTGCGGGAGTCGGACACAAGGCACGGGCGCCCCGCCAAGTCCAGGCCGCCGATGCGCGATACCGCCGGGCAGTGGCAGCGCACGATGCCCGATGGCGCGCTGCCTTCGTCGGAGGTTCCGAAGTCGACGTCCATGATGAACCGGTTCGGCCGCGCGAGAATAATGCCCTCGCGCAGGGGCTCGGGGAACGGAAGAAAGACGTCTTGCTCTTTATCGCGTGATTCCATGGGCACCTTGCAAAAGTTTTAGAGATAATGGTCACAAAGTCGAGTTCTGGGTTTTTCTGAGCCCTAATATGGCGCTCGGCATCTTCGAATTAGTTGGATAACGTTAATTACGGTATTATTCAAGCGCTTAAACGCGGTGAATATTAGGGTAAATCTGTGCTCCAGAAACCCAGAACTCGACTTTGTGACCAAAAAGAGAAATGTTTTTTGCAGGCAGGAGGTTATGAGCTCCGTGCGTCGCGGTGGTGGGCTGCGGCGGCTAAGGCGTTGAACAGGCCGTGGTGGCGATCGAGGTATTCCGGATGCCATTGCACTCCCAGGAAAAAGGGCTTCGCAGGATCCTCCACCGCTTCCACCACCCGATCCTCGGAGCGGGCGGCGACAAGCAGGGCGGGGGCCACATGGTCGACGCCCTGGTGGTGCATGGAGTTCACCTCGAAATCCCCCGATGCGCTCACCACCGATTCCAGCAAGCTGCCCTTGGCGATGGTGACCTTGTGGGATATGCCGTAATAGGGCGGGTTCTGGCGATGCTGCTTTTCGGTGACGCCGCAGTTGTACAGGTCGCGGTAGAGGCTGCCGCCGAGAGCCACGTTCATGACCTGCATGCCGCGGCAAATGCCCAAGGTGGGCAGGCTGCGCTCATGGGCGAGGCGGGCGAGCTCCAGCTCGAAGCCGTCGCGATCCTCGCAGACGGCGAGCAAACCGTCCAGGCAGGGGATGGGCGGGCGTCCCGTGGCAGACAGCACGTCGCGGCCGTCCAGGGACTCCACCGTTTCCACGGCCGAGGTGCCATCCATGGCCTCTTCGAAGGTGCGGTCGGGTACGTAATGGCCGCAGAAGGGAACTTTTGCTCCTGTGGAGCGGCAGTGGGAGGAGGAGCCGCAGCCCATGGCCGCAAGATCATCGAGGCCCAGTGCATCGCGATTCTTGGCCGGGTCGGGCACGTAGTAGCGCGGATGCACGTCGCCGCCTCCGGTGATGAGCAGGCCGTCCACCAGCTCGATGACGTGGCGGGCGTGCTCTCGGTTTGCCTCGGCGCCCCCGGCGATGGGGGTGAGGAGAATGGGCACGGCCCCGGTAGCTGCCACGCGGTTGATATATTCCACATTCACACGCTGAAAGCCATCGGCCTCGTTCAGCGTTGTTGTAATTCCAATGATCACGGGATTGTTCCTTTTGTTGCTATCGCGGCGAGTTGGCAGCAGATACGCCATTGCCTCTTCGGAGCTGTCTTGTTGCAATAGAACATACCACCGACTGCGCCTGTGCACAATCCAAGATTACCCGCATGGCTTGGCTTGGGAAGGAGAGCGGTTGTCAGACGATCTTGGTGCTGGAAATGAGGGCTTTTTTCGAGTTGTTAGACTCTGCGTTGATTGGTTTGCGGTTCAAGCAGCGGAAGGCTAACAAAATCCAGGGAGGTATTATCGCAAAACGTGTATTCTGATTGCAGATGGGGACAGCTGGATTTATCTTGCCGTCGAGGATAGCTAACAAGTCGAAATTCTTGCACAATGTCGAGTGCAAGATTCGCCGGATTAGAGCAGTTGGTACGTGCGAAGTATCTTTGTCTGGAAAATGCTTCAAGAGCGAGGTGCTATGCGAGCATATCTTAGTGCTGAGGAAAACATGAAGAGAGGAGAGCGGCTATGCGAGCGGTAGTGCAATGCGTGAGCGAGGCGTCGGTGACGGTGGAGGGTCGCGTGGTCGGTGCCATTGGGAAGGGGTACGCCATTCTTCTGGGCGTGGGCCACGGCGACACCGAGGCCGAGGCGGAGCGGCTGTGGCGCAAGATCGCCAAGATGCGCGTTTTCGAAGACGCCCAGGGCAAGACGAACCTGAGCTTGGCCGATGTGGGTGGGGAAGTGCTCGTGGTGAGCCAGTTCACGCTGTACGCGAACTGCCGCAAGGGGAATCGTCCCTCGTTCACAGACGCGGCCGAGCCAGCTATCGCCCGGCGGCTGTACGAGCACTTTGCTGCGATGGCCCGAGCCGACGGCTTCACGGTGGCGACAGGCGAGTTCGGAGCCATGATGGACGTGGCGCTTGTGAACCACGGGCCGTTCACGGTGGTGCTTGACACCGACGCGCTTTAGCGGGGGGCGGCCCTCGCGAAGAGGAACAATCCCGCCAAAGAGGGACGGCCCCAGTAAAGAGGAGCCGCCCTGCGTCGCATGGGGCAATGGCACGTTGCGCGGCTAGTTTTCGTCCACCACCAAATCGACGAATTGGAAGGTGGTGCAGTCCACCAGGCCGCGATTGGTGAGGCGCAGTTCCGGCAGGCAGGCGAGCGGAATGAGCGCCATGGTCATGAAGGGGGAGGGCATGGTGCAGCCGATCTCGGCCCAGGTCTTTTCCAGATGATGCACCTTCTCGCTCATAGCGGGGGCGTCCAGGTCGTTCATGAGGCCGGCGATGGGCAGCTCCACGAGGCCGAGCACCTCGCCGTCGGCCACGACGACCATGCCGCCGCCCACCTCGGCGAGCGTATTGGCCGCCAGCGCCATGTCCGCATCGTTGGTGCCCACTACGAGCAGGTTGTGGGCGTCGTGGGCCACCGTGGAGGCCATGGCACCGCGCTTGATGCCGAAGCCCTTGGTGAACCCGACGCCGAAGGTGCCCGTCTCGTGGTGGCGCTCGAAGACGAAGGTCTTCAGCACGTCCTGGTCAAGATCGCTTTCCAGGGCGCCGTCCGTCACGGTGAGCGCGGCGCGAACCTCGCGGTCGGGCACCGATCCGGGCAGCACTTCGATGACGCGCACGCATACCGCGTCACCCTCGGCGGCGTCGGTGGGTGCTTCCACGCGGAACGTCTCGGGTGCGATGGCGCGCCCCAGGTGCATGGAGTGGGTCACCCACGCCGGGTATTCGAAAGGCGGAAGCGGGAAGGTGCACGCGCCGTTTTCGGCCACCACGTCGCCGTCGATGAGCACGCGGGTGACGTTCAAATCCTCCAGGTTGTCCAAAAACACGATGTCGGCGCACTTGCCCGGGGTGATGGAGCCCAGCTCGTTGTCCATGCGGAAGCAGGTGGCGGTGTTGATGGTCATCATCTGGATGGCGCGCACCGCGTCGATGCCGCATTCCACGGCCTTGCGCAGGATGTAGTCGAGGTGCCCGTTGGCCACGAGCGTGTGCGGGTGCGTGTCGTCGGAGATGAGGTTTGCGAAGAGCGTGTCGATGTCGGTCTCGGTGATGGCCGCCGCCAGGTTCGGCAGGTCGAGCCAGGCCGAGCCGTAGCGCAGCTGGGCGTACTGGCCGAGGCGCATCTTGGCCAGCGCGTCCTCGGCGCGGGTCGACTCGTGGCAGCAGCGCACGCCGCTGGCGACGTAGGCGTTCAGCCCCTGGTCGGTCTCGGGGATGGAGTAGTGGCCCGTGACCACCTTGTCGGCGGCGAGGGTGGCGGCCACTTCGCCGTGGGCGTGATCGGTGCCCGCCAGCACACCGGGGAAGTTCATCATCTCGCCGAGGCCCACCACGCCGTCCCAGGTCATGGAATCGGCGATCTCGGCGGGGCCGACGGCAGCGCCCGTGTCCTCGAAGCCGGGCACGGCCGGCACACAGGAAGGTGTGGTCACCATGGCCTTCAGCGGCGTGCGCGCAGCGTCCTCCATCATCACCTGCACCCCTTCAAGGCCGAGCACATTGCACACCTCGTGGGGATCCCAGTAAATGCCCACCGTGCCGTGGGGGATAACGGCCCGGGCGTACTCGCCGGCGCCGATCATGGAGGACTCCACGTGGATGTGCCCGTCTAGAAAGCCCGGGGCAATCACCTGGCCGGCGGCGTCGATGACGCGGGTGTCCTCGCCGATGCAATGGGCGGCGCTTTGCCCCACATAGGCGATGCGGCCCTCCGCGATGGCCACGTCGATGTCGTCTTGCACTTCGGCCGTGCACACGTTCACGAGCCGCGCGCCCGTGATCACCGTGTCGGCGGGTTGGCGTCCCTGGGCCACGGCGGCCAGGGTTTGCGTGCACTCCCAAAGTGGTTTCTTGCAGAAATGGTTCAGCATGGGCGCCTCCTTCAGCGCTAGATGAATGGTCGGCGTGCGCGGGCGTCGGCGTAGGCGAGCGGCCAGATGAGCGGCCGAAATGCCTGCCTGCGGCCGCAGCCGGCCTGATGGCGCCAGTGTACGCCCGTCGTCTTCCGAGAAGGTGTCAATGGCCGAGAATGCAGAAGGGCTTCACGGAGTTCCCTTTCCTTGGAGTTAGCTCTAAATGCTTTAATGGGGGAAGCGGGGAATGAGAAGGTCGCGATAAGGCAAGATGATCGAAGAAGAACGTCGCGGCAGCATAGGGTTTGCGAAGAAGAGAGGACGTGCCATGGAGTATCGGAAATTGGGCCGCACGGGCCTGAAGGCGAGTGTTATCGGGTTCGGCGCCGAGTGGATCGGCAAGATGGAGCAGGCCGAGGTGAACGCCATGGCCGCCCGGGGCGCCGCGGCCGGCGTGAACATCGTGGACTGCTGGATGAGCGACCCGGCGGTGCGTTCGGCCCTCGGCGAGGCGCTTGAGCCGACGCGCGATCAGTGGATCATCCAGGGCCACATCGGCAGTACCTGGCAGGACGGCCAGTACGTGCGCACCCGCGAGCTGAACCACGTGCGCCCGGCCTTCGAGGACTTGCTGGCGCGCCTGCGCACCGACCACGTCGAACTGGGCATGATCCACTACGTGGACGCCTGCGACGAGTTCCGCGCCATCATGGACGGCCCCTTCATCGAATATGTGCGCGAACTTCTGGCTGCGGGCAAGATCGGGCACATCGGCCTTTCCACCCACAACCCCGAGGTGGCGCTGCTCGCTTGCGATGAGCCGGAGATCGAGGTCATCATGTTCTCGCTGAACCCGGCCTTCGACATGATGCCGGCCTCCGAGGATTTGGAAGATCTGTTCGGCGACTACGAGAACGTGGCCGGCGATGGCATCGAACCCGTGCGCGCTCGCCCGTACGCCCGGGCCGAGGAGAAGGATGTGGCCCTCACGGTGATGAAGGGCTACGCGGGCGGGCGCCTGCTTTCCGCCGACGCGTCGCCCTTCGGGGTGGCGCTCACGCCGGTGCAGTGCATCCACTACGCGCTCACGCGCCCCGCGGTGGCGAGCGTCATGGTGGGCGTGGAAACCGTGGAACAGTTGAAAGAGGCCTTGGCCTACGAGGGCGCCACCGCCGCCGAGCGCGACTACGCGAGCGTGCTGGCCGGGGCGCCCAAGCACGCCTACATGGGCCAGTGCACCTACTGCGGCCACTGCGCGCCGTGCACGGTGGGCATCAACATCGCACTTTCCAACAAGTTCGCCGACTTGGCCGAGATGGCGGGCGAGGTGCCCGCCTCGGTGGCGGCCCACTACAAGGCCATGGACGTCACGGCCGGCGCCTGCATCGCCTGCGGCGACTGCGAGCCCCGCTGCCCCTTCGACGTGCCGATCATCGAGCGCATGGAAAAGACGGAGGAGCTCTTCGGCTGCTAAACGAGCCGGCGAACTTCGGAGTCTTCAGCATTCGGGCGGGCTAATGCCACTTCGACGCAGAAATGGCCGATGGAAGGTGCCAGTTCAGGGCCGAAATGGTTGAAAATGCCAGTTCAACCTTGAAATGGCCGGCGTTGGGAAGGCGCGTCGCGCCATTTCTGCCCTCAACTGGCATCTGCCGGCGGATTTTCGAAATCGCGCTCGGCGCAGAGGCCCTTCAACGTATCCAAAAAAGCTTGGGCTTGGCGGGTGGGGAGGGTCTTGCGCCAGACGAGGCCCTGGGTGGATTCCAGGGTGGGGGACAGCGGTACGAAAGCCAAGTCGTTCAGCTCGTTGGCCTCGAACAGGCCGCGATAGGTGAACGCGCTGCCGATGCCCTGCCGCACGAGGAACTTGGCGTTCAGTGGCAGGTTGTAGGTGGCGCGCACGTCCATCTCGTCGGCCAAGTCTCCCAGCCATTGGCCGAGCACGCCCACCTTCACGCCTTGGCGCGAGCTGATGAGCGGCTGGTCCAGCAGATCCTCGGGCATGACGGCCGCCTTTGCTGCCAGGGGGTTGTCGCGGCGGACAAGGAGACCCCACGTGTCGGTGTGGGGTAGGCGCAAGGTGTGCATGTCCACATGGCTGCGCAGCTCGCATTCCAGAAGGAAGTCGTAGAAGCCGCGGACGAAGTTGTCCATGAGGTCGGCCGAGGTGCCGCTGTACAGCTCGAAGGTGATGCCGGGGTAGGCGGCGCTCGTGCGCTTCATGGCCTCGGCGACAAGCTCCATGGCCTGGGTCTCGCCGGCGGCGATGTGCACCTTACCGGCGATGGAATGGGTGGGAAGGGCGATCTCCTCCTCGGCCTTGTCAGCCAAAGCGAGGATGGACTCGGCGTAGCGGCGCAGGATGACGCCCTGCTCGGTGAGCTCGATGCCTTTGCGGTTGCGCTGATACAGAAGGTGCCCCAGCTCGTCTTCCAAAGCGGCCAGCTGGCGCGAGAGCGTCGGCTGGGTGACGTGCAATGACTTGGCCGCCGCGGTGATGGAGCCCTCGCGGACGACGGTGACGAAATAGCGGAGCGTTCTCAGTTCCATGGTTCCCCCTTCGATTCCCCGGCGTGCTCGGCTGCCGCGCTGTCCGCGTCTATTACGCCAGGCGAGATTGGGTCTGGCACATCCTGCATGCCTTTCAAGCATTTACAAGATTACAATATAAGCATTACCTATGGAAGGGGTGCCCTCCGTATGATTCGAGCTGTCAGAGAAGACACGAGAAGAGGAGGGTGATGTTCATGGCTCTATTGGACAAGGGCATGAAGCGTCGCGATTTCTTGAAGGCGTCCGCCGCCACGGCGGCGGTCGGGCTTGCGGGCTGCGCGCCGAGCACGGCCACCGACATGGCCGAGACCGGCGGGAGTGCCGGCGCGACGACCCATAAGGTGGCCAGCGACGCCGCCATCATCGAGGGCAAGGGCGAGTGGATGCCTATCCATTGCCACCAGAACTGCAACCAGATGTGCCTGAACATGGGGTACGTGGTGGACGGCGTCGTGGTGCGCCAGAAGACCGACGACTCCCATGCGGACAGTTTCGACTGCCCCCAGCAGCGCGGCTGCCTGCGCGGGCGCTCCCTGCGCCAGCAGGTGTACAACGCCGACCGCATCAAGTACCCCATGAAGCGCAAGAGCTGACAGCCGGGCGGCGGCGAGAACGCTCACGGCGAGCTGCGCGGCAAGGACGAGTGGGAGCGCATCAGCTGGGATGAGGCACTGACCCTCGCGACCGACGAGCTGAAGCGCGTCTACGCGGAGTACGGCCAGGACGCCGTCGTCTGCAACGGCTGGCGCTGGGCCCCCGGCTCCGCCATGTTCCCGGTCATCGGCGGCGCAGTGTACAACACCGAGTGCGAGTCCTTCGGCTGCTGGGCCTTCCAAACGGAGGCGCTGGGCATGTACTCCCACGGCGACCATCCCGACCTCATGATGGCGCCGGACAAGTACGATCTGCCCAACGCCGACACCATCGTGCTGTACGGCTGCAATCCGGCCTGGTCGCAGCACTCCTCCATGTATTGGCTGAAGAACGCGCAGAAGGCCGGGGTCAAGTTCGTGTTCGTCGGCCCCGACTACAACGCCACCGCCGCCGCCATGGACGCCCGCTGGATCCGCGTGCGCCCCGGCACCGACACGGCCTTCCTCCTAGCCGTGGCCTACGAGATGGTGCGGCTCGACGAGGAGCGCGGCGACATCATCGATTGGGACTTCGTGAACGAGCGTACCGTGGGCTTCACGCCGGAGACCATGCCCGCCGACGCCACCACCGACGAGAACTTCCGCGACTATCTGCTGGGCGCCTACGACAACACGCCGAAGACGCCGGAATGGGCGACGGAGATCTGCGGCACGCCGGTCGAGGACATCACTTGGTACGCCGAGATGGCCGGCAAGAACAACGCCGTCATGTTCCTGCACAGCTACGCCGCCTCTCGCTACCTGGGCGCCGAGAACCTCTCCCAGGCCTTCATGACGGTGTCGGCCTTGGGCGGGCACTTCGGCAAGAGCGGCCATGGTTCGGCGGCCATCTACACGTGGGATGCGGGCGACTCGGGCTACCGGCTCATCCAGCACGTCGGCGGCGATTACGGCTACGTGGACAACCTGGTGGGCAGCCCCGCCGCCACGGGCCCCAACCGCAATATCGAGGGCAATTCCTGGTGGAGCTCGCTGGCCGACGGCAAGTATCTGTCCTCCTCGGAAGGCCCCTACGACCTCGGCTCCAGCGACGTGGTGGGCGATCCGACGAAGCTGCGCGCCAACACGCCGGTCTACCATGAGGCCCGCGAGATGCCGGTGAACCCGCGCCTGCTCGTGCAGACGAACTCGAACTTTATGCAGACGCGCGGCAACCTGTCCACGGCCATCAAGGTGATGCGCGCCGCCGACACCTGCGTGTCCTTCGAGATCAAGTTCTCGCTCACGGCTCAGTTCGCCGACATCATCCTGCCGGTGTGCACCCACTGGGAGGGCAACGACGACGAGAGTTGGGGCGAGCTGTCCTGGCCGAGCCCCTTCGGCGACGGCAACGGCCAGAAGCAGCGCAAGGACGCCCTGCTCGCTTGGAAACCCCTGGTGAAGCCGATGTACGAGGCCCGCGAGGAGAAGCGCGTCTTCCGCGAGATCATCGAGCGCATGGGGTACAACCCGGATGACGCCTACCCGAAGAGCAACTACGATCAGTGGTTCGGCTACTTCCTCGGCATGCGCGTGCTGAATGAGGACGCCACGAAGTGGGAGCCAGTCATCACCTGGACCGAGGCCGACAACGAGAAGTACCACGCGAGCTACCCGGCCCAAGAGGGCAAGGTCGCCTTCGACCAGTTCATGGCAGACGGAAGCTACGTGGTGGAGCGCTCGGAGGGCGATCCGCGCAACTACGTGGGCTATCGTGATGACAAGCTGGGCATTGGCGAAGATGGCGAGTCGGTCGTCGTGGCCGACGCCGCCTGGCCGCGCCCGTCGGTGTCCGGCAAGCTGGAGATCTACTGCCAGTACAAGGCCGACAATGTGAACCGCATCGGGCTTAACGACGAACCCATCAAGCCCTACGCGAACTACTTCGTGCCGCGCCGCGGCTACCAGGAGACATTCGCCAACTGGGAGGCCAAGGAAAAGGGCGCCTACCCGCTGCAGGCCTACACGCCGCACTACATGCGCCGCGCCCACACCTGCTACGACAACATGACCTGGACCCAGGAGGCCTTCCGCAACCCGGTGTTCATGAGCGTGGAAGACGCCGAGGCCCGTGGCATCAAAGCCGGCGACACGGTGCGCTGTTTCAACGATTTCGGCAGCATGCTGAGAATCGCCCAGCCCATGCAGGGCTACATGCCCGGCGTGGTGGGCATTCCCCACGGTGTGCACTCGGTGTTCGACGAGTCCGACCCCGAGAACATCATCGACCGCGGCGGCAGCGAGCAGATGCTCTCCGATGGCCTGCAGTCGAACTACTTCCCCCAGGTGGACGGCTACAACAGCCTGCTCATCGAGATCGAGAAGTACGACGGTGAGCCGTTGGTGGAAGACTTCGAGCGCGGGCCGTTTCTGGCCGCGGGTATAGATGCTGAGGGCACGGCCGCCTATATGGTGCCCGGTGCCGACAACGGACAGGAGGCTTAAGTCATGAGCTTGGGATTTTACGTTGACCTGGCCAGCTGCATCGGCTGCAAGACCTGCCAGGTGGCCTGCAAGGATCGTCGCGACATCCAGGTGGCGGGCCCCCGCCTGCGCCGGGTGGACACCTTCGAATGCGGGACGTACCCGGAGGTGGCCATGTTCCACCTGAACCTCTCCTGCAACCACTGCGAGAGCCCGGCCTGCGTGGCGAATTGCCCCACGGGCGCCATGTACAAGGACGACGACGGTACGGTGCAGCACGACGACGAGGCCTGCATCGGTTGCCAGACCTGCGTGAACTCGTGTCCCTATGGTGCGCCGCAGTTCATCGAGGAGGACAAGATCGTCCAGAAGTGCGACACCTGCCGGGCGCTGCGCGAGGCGGGCCATGAGCCGGTGTGCGTGGAGGCGTGCCCCATGCGCGCCATCGAGTTCAGCGAAATGGACGATTTGCGCGCCACCCATCCCGACGCGGTGAGCGAGCTGCCCTGCACCGAACCGGCCGCCACGACGACCCCGAACATCCTCATCGGCGCCAGCCGCGGGGCCCTGCTCGAGGACTTCAACCCGGTCGTTCTGTAAACGCGAATGCTGCTGGGGCGGTCGGTGCGGCCGCCCCTTTTGCTAGAGGAGGGAACCATCATGACCGATGTCGTCAACATGCGTCGCGAGTCCATCGACCTGAAGGCGCTGCTTCTGTCTCGCACGTATTTGTACACGCTGTTCCACAAGCTGTTCGGCGGTACGCCGGATGCGGCTGTGGTGGCATGCGTGCTGTCGGAGACCACCCGCGATGTGGTGGAGGAATACGCCGGCGATGATCCTTCCATGAAGGGGCTCGGGCGCTTTTTGGAAAACCTCGGAGAATGCGTCGATGGCGCGGTGCTGACCGAGCAGGCCCGCGACGAGTACACGCGCCTGTTCATTGGCCCGGGCGAGCTGCCCTGCCAGCCGATGGAATCGCCCTACCGCACGAAGGATGCGGCCGTCTTCCAGGAGAACACCCTGGCCGTGCGCGCCATCTTTCGCGAGCACGGGCTTCAGCTTGCGCGTCTCATGCGCATTCCCGACGACCATATCGCCACCATGCGCGGCTTTATGGCCCATGAGGCCGAGCGCTCTCTCGCCGAGTTGCGCGCGGGGAACGTGGGCGATCTGGCCGTGTCCCTGCGCGGCGAGGAGGCCTTCGTGCGCGACCATATGCTCACCTGGGTGGACGATTTCGCCCGCTGCGCGCGCCGCTCGAAGACGGCGGTGCTCTACCCGCAGATGATCGAGGCGCTGGCCGCCTTCGTTCGCAACGATGCCGTGCTGCTCTCGGAGGCCGCCTGCTGGGCCGAGGAGGCGCGCGACGTCTGCGGCGAGATGATCCCCGGGGGTCTCGGCGCCCTTCCGGGCAGCCCCGAGGCCGCCGCCTTCGCCGAGGTGTCCGATGCCCTGGCGGCCCTTGCCCGCCTGCATCCCTTCGGCATCGAGGATCACGAGCTGGTGAGTATATCGGTCTAAAGGGCAGCCTCGTCGCTACAACCAAAGCCCCGTGTTCCCCATCAGGTAGAGAGGGACATTGGTGAGCCAGTTCTGCTCGCGGTAGTCGGAAAGCGAGAAGCGCCGGGCCTGAACTTCCGAGTACTTCTCCTTGAAGCTGCGCAGACTCTTGGCGCGCAGGTTCTCCTCGGCTTTCACCTCGATGGCGTAGACGGTACCCGCTGACTGCACGAGGAGGTCCACTTCTCCCCGGGAGTTCTCGGCAGACCAGTAATAGGGGACAAGCCCACAGCTTGCTATAAGCTCTTGGCACGCGTACTGCTCGGTGAGCGCCCCTTTGAATTCCTCGAAAAGGGCTCCTCGTCCGTCTTTTCTGCGACTATACAAAAACAAGGACGTAAAAGTGTGAAAATCAGCAAAAACAAGGACGTAAAAGTGTTAGAACTTACACAAATCAGGACGTAATGGGAGATATTACCGTGGTGCGCCGTTGGCCTCGGCGAGAGTGGACCCGGGCGAGGCCGAGTAGATCGGCTAGCCGTTCTTCTTCTCCTGCTCCCACACGAAGCGGAGGTTGTCGGGGCCTTCGGCCCACTGGCGCGAGGAGAAATCGAACAGCAGCTCGTAGGTGCGCGACGAGGCGAAGGCATCCAGCGCATCATCGAAGGGAATGCCGGTGTCGTCGCACCAGTCTTCCAACATGGTTCGCATCACCACGACGGCGCATGCTTCGCGCTGCTCGTCGGTCACGGCCTCTTCGTCAAATCCCATAGGGCTCGCTCCCCTCGAACGTAAGGCATTCGATGGAAGCGTAACTGCCGTGGTAGAGGATGAGATCGTCTTTCAAAGCTAGCATAGCGAATACCCTTTTGCGGTAAGGTAGGTCTCGATGTCGTCGAGGGCGCGCTCGTTGCTGCTCAGATGCAGCAGGTCGTACAGCTCCGTGACGTAGTCGTAGACGCCAGCCTCGCTGAAGAGCTGAGCGACCCGAACGGCGGGCATGCGCCAACGTTTCTGAGCGAGGCGCAGAAGTCAGCACTTCATATCGGCGATATCGGACTGTCGCGGCGACACGGTCTCTCCTTGGGCGTTGCGGTTGCTGTAGGCTTATTATAGCGGCTTCGCTGCAAAGTCGCGGGAACGTCACCTTCCAAGACCCCGAAGAGGCGTTGTCATGGTTGCATTACCATAATGCATCAAGTATGATGGGTGCGGCAAGGAGGTTGTTATGGCTCAGGCTACCATCAATGCGCGCTTGAATGCGACGGTTAAGGAGCGGGGCGACAAGGTGCTTCGCGACAACGGGATATCGACGACGGAGGCAATCCGCGGGCTGTGGTCGTCCATGGCCCGGACGCGCGAGGTTCCTAGCTTTCTGGCACAGGAATGCAAGCGGGACGAGGCGGCGGAGCGCCGACGTAAGCGTGAGGTCGCGCATGGCCTCGTCGGGCTGGCGGCCGAGGGGACGGCTCTTGGCGACGATGAGCTCTCCGACCTGAGGTTCCAGGCCACGCTGTCTCGCTATGAGGCGCTATCGTGAAGGTCCTTTTCGATACCAACGTGTGGCTCGACATCATTTTGAGTCGCGAGGGCTTCTGGGAAGCGTCATGCGCGGCGCTGTACGACTGCATCGACGAGGACGACGATCTCTGCGTGGTCGCCACTTCCCTGAAGGACGTCTTCTTTCTCGTGGAGCGCTTGAAGAGCGCCGATGCTGCCTACGAATCGGTCGAGCGCATGCTTGAGCTTGCTCGCCCTATCGCTGTTGACGAAGCGGTCTGTCGACGTGCCCTTCCGTTGGAGCGCCCCGACTACGAGGATGGTCTCATAGCGGCAGCGGCCGAGATCGAGCAAATCGAGTGCATCGTCACGAGAGACGACGGTGCCTTCCGCGATCTGGGCATACGCCGCATGAGCCCTCTCGAGTTCATCAAAGAGCGTGGTACGGAGGTCGTCGCTCTGTAGGGCGCGGAGCGCACCCGTGCGCGGCAGCTGCTGGGGTAGGGGCGAAGGTCGATTCTCGGTTGCTTGCGCCCTTCCGCATCGTACCGGTAACGTTCTTCCGGGAGCGCGGGCGCGAAGCTTTTCGGCTGCACTAGAATGGACACCGATCATTGGCTTCTTACGATGTATCAAAGAGCAACTTTCTTGAAAGGACGAATTATGGCGAAATCGGCAGTGGTGTTTGTGGCGAACGGGTGCGAGCCCGTGGAAGTGGTGGCCCCGGTGGACGCGCTTCGGCGCGGCGGGGTGGACGTGGTGCTGGCCGCCGTGTCCGACGATCTGACCGTGCGGGCGGCCCAAGCGGTGACGCTTCAGGCCGATGCGCCGCTTTCCACCCTCGATCTGACGCAGTTCGATATTGCCATCGTGCCCGGCGGCTCGGTGGGCGTTGACAACCTGGGCAAGAGCCAACGTGTCGTGGCCGAGCTCACGCGCCGCATGGAAGCCGGCGAGTACGTGGCCGCCATCTGCGCCGGGCCCATGGTGCTCGCCAACGCGGGGCTGCTCACCGGGCGCAAGGCCGTGTGCTACCCGGGCTGCGAGGAAGGCTGGCCGGCCGACATCTACCAGGCGGGCAAGGACGTCTTCGTCGATGGAAACCTTATCACTGCCACGGGCCCCGGCACGGCGCTGTCCTTCGGCATCCAAATTTTACGTACGCTTGAAGGCGACAAGGTTGCCGATGATGTGGCTTCGGGAATGCTGCTGAAATAATCATCGCATTGCCATAGCGCGACGAGGGTTGCGCGGCGGCGGGCGAAGGGGCGGCGCAGGAAGCGCAACCTCTTCGCCCGTCGTGCGTTTCGGGTCGAAACCTTCTCACCCATTCTCGGGTATATTTTACGTTTTCCCAGGTGACCGCTGGGTGAATACCCGAATGCGGGCGATGTGCGGCCTGCTGCATTCCACTTAAGATGCGTCTCGTTCGGTTCGCTTAAGGGAGGGCCGGATGCGTGCCGGTTCACGTAAGGGAGGGCCGGGCGCGAACCGTCTTTAGGAGGATGCAATGGAAACCAATCTTTCCCGTCGTGGATTTCTGACCGGTGCCGCCGCGGCCGGCGCCCTGGCCGCCATGGGCCTTGCGGGCTGCGCGCCGACCCCCGCGGCCGAGGGCGGCACGAAGACCGCCGACACCGGTGCTGCGGCCGCGACAAGCTGGCGCGACAAGCCGGAGATGCCCACGGAATTCGTGGAAACCGTTGACGCCGACATCGTGGTTGTGGGCGCGGGCAACGGGGGCCTTGTGGCCGCCACCACCGCCGCCCAGAACGGCGCGAAGGTGGTCGTGCTGGAGAAGGCCGGCGCCATCGCCGCCGCCCGCGAGGCCATCGGCGCTCTGAATTCCAAACTGGCCCCCGACCATCAGGAAGACGTGCCTACGCTTTTGAACCACGCCAACCAGACCCAGGCCGGCGACGCGAACATGCTCATGTACAAGACCTGGGCCGAGAAGTCCGGTGAGATGATCGAATGGATGGCCGACACGCTGGGCCCCAAGGGCATGCTCTTCCCCTTCGAGTGGCACTGCCCCGACGACCCGCATGCCTACTATCCGGCCATGTGCTACAACCCCTGCCTCGATGAGTACAATCCGGACGGCCCGAACTACACTTCCTACACGCACCTCGAAGTCATGGCCGATGTGTTCACCACCGATCTCGGCGGCGAGATCCGCTTCGAAACGCCCGCACAGCAGCTCCTCATCGACGAGGCCGGCCGCGTGACCGGCGTGGTGGCCGAGGGCAAGGAGGGCTTTATCCAGGTGAACGCTGCCAAGGGCGTCATCATCTGTACCGGCGGCTACGGCGCCAACAACGAGATGCTGGCCGATCTGGCCCCGGGCAACTCGGCCTGGTGCGCTCTGCGCGATTCGGTGACCGAGACCGGCGACGGCATCCGCATGGCGCTGTGGGCCGGCGCCGAGCTTGAGGCCGGCGGCGCCTGCATGATCTGGAACCGCGCCATTCTGCCCGACGGCTTCGAGTTCAACGAGGACCGCATGGGCGGCGACATCTTCCTGCCCGGCAGCCAGCCCTTCCTGCACGTGAACGTGAACGGCGAGCGCTTCATGAACGAGGATCAGTGCTATCCCATGAGCTACGCCGCCGGCGCGAACCAGCCGAAGCACTACAGCTGGATCGTCTGGGACGGCAACTACTGGGACGACATCGCCCAGTTCGACACCTGTGGCTGCTCTCGCTTGTACCCGGCGCCCTCCGGCACCGCCTTCAACGCTGATGTGTACGACTGCGAGGCCATGTCCAAGGAGCACCTGGACGAGTTCTGGCTGAACCCGCGCCTGGAGGCTGGCACGCTGAAGAAGGCCGACACCTTAGAGGCGCTCGCCGACATGATGGAGTTCGACGCCGACCAGAAGGCCACGTTCCTGGCGACGGTGGAGCGCTACAACGGTCTGGTGGCCGCAGGCGAGGACACCGATTTCGGCAAGCCGGCCTACCGTCTGTCCGACGTGGAGACCGCGCCCTTCTATGCGGCGCGCATCGGCGGCGAGTTGCTGGTGACCACTCACGGCGTCATCACCGACGTGAACTCGCGTCCGCTCAAGAACGACGGCACGCCCATCGAGGGCCTGTACGTCTGCGGCAACGACCAGGGCGGCTTCTATCCGCACAACTACCCGAGCAACTTCACGGGCATCAACGCCGGCCGCACGGCCACCTTCGCCCGCATCGCCGCCAAGCACGCCTTGGGCGTCGAATAGGGCGACCGCTCGCTTTTCCCGAGCCTGCCAACCCTCCCTTCAGCAGGCGTTTTTCAGGGCTCCCCTTCGAGGGAGCCCGTTTTTATGGAACGGGTGCATCGGTTTGTGCAAAATAGGGCACTTCTCGTAGCTGTATTGATGCATCAGGTCTCTGCTCAGGGAAAGGTGGTGGCATTTTCCCAGGTGAAGAGCGTCCGTGTAACAGTTGACGGACTCGAAGACTACGAGAAGTGTGCCATTTTGCACATTTCAGAGTGTTTGGGGCTCATTGGAGTTCATGTTGCGACGATAGGGGCTGTGGCTATAGAGTCGCTAGGAGGAGCTCGTTATCGCCGCGCGAGGTCGATGAGCTCTTGGCGGGAGTGGACGCCCAGTTTTGCGTAGATATGCTTGGCGTGGGTGGCCGCCGTCTCGCGGCTGATGATGAGCTCGTCGCGGATGTAGGGGATGGAACGGCCCTGGGCGAGCAACGCGAGCACCTCGGTCTCGCGCGGCGTGAGGCCGCCGACGCGGGCGAGCTCGTCGATGCGCGCCGCGCCGTGCACCTCGCCAGATGCGTCGGCGGTTGGTGCGGTAGTGGGCGCCGGTGCATCCGGCTGAGGCTCACCGGGCTGGTCCATGGCATCGTGGGCATCCGGCGATTCGGTCACGATGCCCTTCCCATGCGCGTGGGGCTGATCCTTTGCGGTCTCGGGGATGCGCAGGAATGTGGAGGTCTCGCCCATAACGGCCATAGTGACCGTCACGAGAACGACGATGCACCCCACGCTCACCGCGGTGAGCCCCGTCGGCTGCGCCAACATCAGCGGTTCGAGAACGATCCACAAAACGACGCCGAGAAGGTCGCCCGCATGCACGAACAGCCATCCCAAGCTTGAGGCCTGGGCGGGGGTCGCGCGGCCGGCGGCAGCGTAGTTGGCGAAGTAGATCTGGGCGATCAGGCAGAAGGTGAAACGGCCTCCAAGCGATGCGGCCACGGCAACAAGGGCGCCGGCCTGTCCGAACAGGATGACGGCCGCAAATCCGATGACCAGGGTGGGGCATATCCAGCGGTAGAGGAAGAACAGGGATATGCGGCGCGGTCCCGAAATGGCCATGGCCGCTACCACGGCCATCATGAGCGCGCTGAACAGCAAGATGGCTTGAAGGGGGATGCCTTCCACCCGCTCGGCACTCATCATGCCCGCGATGCTCACGATGGAGAACACGACGAGGATGCCGAACCCCGTGCGCCCGAGTCCCGCCAAGGGGGAGCGCCGCTCGGTTGCGAAGCGATGGGCGGTTGCGAGCGCCTCTTCGGTGCGGGCGGCTTCTGGCGTCCACGCGAGATGGAAGCATAGGCCGGACAAAAGCGGGAGCGCCGCGGCGACGGCGACGGGCACCCAGCCGTCCATGGCGGATACCAGAAGCACGATGACGGCGGCGGAAACCGCGGAAACCGGCGCGAGCCATTCCGATCGATCGCGGGGGATGACGGCGTAGTACTCGCCCCACATCGCCCACAGAAGCGCGCTTCCGATGCCCGTGGCCACGGCGCCGATGCCGAAAAGCAGGGCGTTCAGCCCTGGATCGGCGACGGAGACGAACATGAAGGGAGTGCTCGCGGCCGTAAGGGCGGGGGCGACGACGAAGAGGGGGCGATGGCTTGTGGGCGAGCCGATGCGCGGCTCGGCGAGCACGATGGCCGCCAGGGTCGCCACCGATGCGGCCAAGGGGAGCACGGCGTAGAAGAGCGCGGCACCGATGGATGTCGGGACGGGCGCGGCACTAGCTGCAGCTTCGCCCGCATTCGGGATCGCGTCCCCGCTCAGCACGCCGGCGGCGTTGGTGTAGAACACGCAGAACACCCAGGCGAGCAGAAACGCCCATCCCAGCTGCCGCAGCGGCGCGACCTCTCGGCGCTCGTCGTTCTGCGGCGCCAGCCATGTTTCGAAGCGTTCCTTCACGGCCCTCCCTTTCCAATCCCCTCATTGTAGCGCGAATGGCGCGAAGGCTACCGCAGCTTGAACTTCATGGCGACGGGGTTGTGGTCGGAGTAGGCGAAGTCCAAGTTCACGGTGGAGCAGTCGAGGCACTCCACGTTGTCGGAGTAGATGAAGGTGTCCATGACCCAGCGGTCGTTGGTGCCGTCGTAGGGGCGTCCGGCGTCGCGGCAGGTGGCGGCATCGGGGAAGGCGGCGGTGCCCGTCTCGTCTAGCTTCGCCTTGGCGGCCACCGTGAAGCCCTCCGGCACGCCATCGAAGTCGTAGGGCTTCGCCCAGCTTTCCACGGCCTGGGCGGCGTTGCCGTACACCTCGCCGGAGACGCCGATCATGTCGTGGTTGTAGTCGCCGCCGGCGATGACGTAGTTGCCCGCCACCCGCGCGGCCGTCATGTCCTCGTAGAGCTTCTCGCGCTGGGCCGCCATGATGGAAGCGTCGGCCCCGTAGGCGGACAGATGCACGTTGAAGAGCACGAGCTCGGCGTCGCCCGCGGGCACGCGCACGATGGAGTAGCAGCGGTCCAGGTCGAGGAGCTTGCTGAAACTCTCCGAAATGGGCAGGCTCTTGCGCACCGGGTCGCCCACGGGCAGGCGCGAGAACGTGGCCAGCCCCGCGCGGTTGGCGCCGTGAGGTGCGTAGAGGGGCCAGGCGAGGAAGGCCGAGTCGTAGTTCTGGCAGAACACCGACCAGTCGCTGGGGAACTGGGTGCGCAGAAGCTCGTACTCGTCGATGTGGTGGCTGCGGGTGCCGTCTGTGTCCACTTCTTGGAAGAGAACGAAATCCGGCGAGAGCGCACGTATGGCCTCGGCCGAGCCGAGAATGTCCTCGCGCACCACCTCCGGGCTTTCGGCCACCGATCCTGTGCCGCCGTCCATGAAGAAGTCGAAGTCGCGGTTGTAAGCGCCGAAACCGAGGTTGGCTGTCACCACGGTGAACTCCTCATCAGCGGAAACGACCGGCGCAGCCTCGTCGGCAGCCAAAGGCGCGTCCACGGTGAGCGCCAGATTGTCGGGAAGTCGCTCGTAGGTGACCATGACGTAGGCGACGTAAACAAGGGCCACGGCCAGAAGCGCGCCGAGCAATGCGAGCAGAACCGTTATTATGCGTTTGGCCACAAAAGGCTCCTTTGACGAGGGAAAAATCCATTTGGGTCATTGTACTTCACCCTGATACACGGGTCATTGTGGAATACCCTAGCTTAACCATATCGTTAGGCAGTCGCATTAGATGACTAAAAACTCACCATTGGATTTGAATCTGAACACTCTGTATCCAGATAATGACAGGGAGGTAACAGAGACCTGACGCGACAGTGACAAGCTAGAGGAAGCTATAAGGTACGCTCCATCGGATTGCACAGGTAGCAAGCATTCCCTTTGGCACCCTTCTTCTCGCGGGTTGGTCGCTTGGGTGCGCTTAAAGACAGGAGGTCCCTCATGCAGTCGAACAAGAAGAGCACCCGAGGTGTGGCGACGCGCGAGGTACTCCGCAGCAACGACACGGCCAAGCGGTCGGCGGAGATCGTCGTCGCCGCGCGCGAGCTGTACGAGGAGAAGGGCCTGGCCCGCACCTCCATCCAGGACATCACCAACCACGTGGGCGTGACGCGCTCGCTGTTCTACCACTACTTCCAGAACAAGGAAGAAGTAACGAGCGCCGTGCTCGACCAGTACATCACCGATTTTCTGGAGGCCATGCAGCACTGGCACGAGAGCCAGACGGCGCTGGCCACCGACGAATCGCTGCACTCCATGGTGAAAATCATGCGCATGGTGCTGTTCGAGAAGAACACCTTCCGCATGGCCCTTTCCACCCAGGAGAATGCGGCGCTGTACCTGGATTTCCTCAATCGCTTCGCCGCCCAGGGCGCCGAGTTCATGGTGACGCACCCCATGGTGGAGCAGACGAAGTACGGCGAGCAGTCCGACCATCTGTACGAGACGTTCTACGTGCTCATCGTGGGGCTGGTGAGCTATCTGCGCTCGCATCCGGATGTGGAGGACGAGGTGCTCATCGACGTCGTCACCCGCATGCTCAACATCGAGCAGGCCGAGGAGGCCCGCGAGCTCGCCTAATTCGGGGTTCCGCACTGCTTCTGGTTGGAAGGTCGGCGATCTTGCCAAGCTGCTCTGGCGCTCTTCGCGGCCGGATCCTGCGTCGCGCCGCCGTTGCGCGGCGGTATGGCGAATCGGTTACGATCTGCGCGCTGCGCCGCCTATCGGCTATCATCTTACTCGTAAGGTAACGGGCCCGCCCGCGTAAGCGGCGGGCCCGTGCGCGATTGCGGGAAGGAGGGGCCATGGACATCAAACGAGTGCTGGCGAGCACGCCTCGCGACCACGACCCGGGCGCTGCCCGTCCGCTGCTCACGCGCTGGGGCGAGGCGCTCGATCCCGACTCCGTGCGCAGCGAGCATCCGCGCCCGCAGTTCGCCCGCGACCGTTTCACGTCTCTCAACGGCTGGTGGGACTACGCCTTCGTCCCCATGGGGGCTCATCGCACCGTGCGGCCGCCCGATGCGTTCGATGGGCGCATCCTCGTGCCCTTCTCGCCCGAGTCCCTGCTGTCGGGGGTGGGGCGCCAGCTTCAGCCCGACGAGCTTCTGTGGTACGTGCGCCGCGTGCCCGTTCCCGCCCTGGGCGAGGGCGAGCGCTGCCTGCTGCATTTCGAGGCCGTGGATTTCGCCTGCGCCTGCTGCGTGAACGGCCAGGTCGTGGGCACTCACGAGGGAGGGTATCTGCCGTTTTCCTTCGACATCACCGAGGCGATTGCGGCTGAAGTGCCCTGCGGCGCCAAGGACGCCGAGCCGGATGTCGGGGCCTCGGAGGCGAGGGTCGGGAATGCGGCGACCGGTGTTGTCGGAGATGCCGGAGGTGGAGCGGCGGGGGAGGGCCGGCCCGACTGCGAAAGAGCGGCCGACCTGGCTCCGGCGCCGCCGCGGGAGTTCGTGGTCGCCCTGTGCGTTCGCGATCCGAGCGATGCGGGTACCCAGCCGCGGGGCAAGCAGCGGCTCAAGTCGGGCGGCATCTGGTACACGGCCCAAAGTGGCATTTGGCAGCCGGTGTGGATGGAGGTCGTTCCCGCTCGCCGCGTGCTGGCCCTGGCGTTGCATCCCGACGCCGATGCCGGCACTCTGACGGCGGATGTCGATGTGAGCGGGGACGCGGGTCTGGTGCGCATCTACGTGTGCGACCCGACGGGCCGCCAGGTGGCCGCCGGCGCCGCTTTCGCCGAAGAGGGCTCGGTGCCGGTGGGCGAGGCGTCTTCTGAACAGGCGGGGCCGGCCCGCCGCGTACGCCTGCGGCTCGATCTCGGCGAGGTGCGCCGCTGGAGCCCCGACGACCCGTGTCTTTACGACATCACCGTGCGCTTCGGCACCGATGTCGTGCGCAGCTACACCGCCTTCCGCACGGTGAAGGTGGCGCCAGATGGGGCGGGACGCTTCCGCTTCTTCCTGAACGGCGAGCCGCTGCTTTTGCGCGGGGTGCTCGACCAGGGCTACTGGTCCGACGGCCTTATGACGGCGCCCTCCGATGCTGCGCTTGCCTTCGACATTCAGGCCATGAGGGACGCCGGTTTCAACATGGTGCGCAAGCACCTGAAGGTGGAGGCCGACCGCTGGTACTACCATTGCGATCGGCTTGGCATGCTGGTGTGGCAGGACATGGTGTCGGGCGGGGGCACCTACGACGGTTGGGAAACCAGCTACAAGCCGACGCTGTGGCGCGGGAGCTGGGGCGATTACAGTGATACTTCGGCGTCCCATCAGCGGAGGCTCGGCGCCGATGATGTCGCCTATCAGCGCCAGTGGATGCGGGAGTGCCGCGGCACGGTGGCCCACTTGCGCGCCCATCCCTCGGTGGTCACCTGGGTGCTGTTCAACGAGGGTTGGGGGCAATTCGACGCCCTGGCCTGCGCCGAGGAGGTTCACCTGCTGGATCCGACGCGGCCCATCGATGCCGTGAGCGGCTGGTACGACCAGGGCGTGGGCGATTTCCAAAGTGTCCACAACTACTTCCGCCCGCTTCAGGTCTATCGCGACCGGCGCGATCTGGCGGGCTATGCGCGGCTGGCCGGCGGCCGCGCCTTTGCGATCTCGGAATTCGGCGGGGTAGTGCACGCCGTGGCGGGTCACAGCGCCTTCGCGGGCACCTACGGCTACGGGGCCACCGACACGCCGGCCGAATGGCGCGCGGAGGTGCGCCGAACACTGGATACCGCGGGGGCCTTGGAGGGGGCGGGGCTTTCCGCCTACGTGTACACGCAGCTGTCGGACGTGGAAGAAGAGTGCAATGGCATCCTCACCTACGACCGGCGGGTGAACAAGCTGAAGGAGGACGGCGATGAGTGCGGTAGCGCTGAGATGTGAGGCGGACGCCGAGCACAAGTTGGCACATTTGCGGGAGCGGTTCACCGAGGCGTTTCCCGTGGTGGCGGCCGATGACGGTGTCGGCGGGAACGCCGGTGGGGACACCGACGACGGCGCCGACGGGGACACCGATGCGACCGCCCCGTTCGCGCCCGTGGCGGCCCACGGCACCTTCGTGCTCGCCTCGGCGCCGGGCCGGTTGGAGGTGGCGGGCAACCACGTGGACCACCAGGGCGGCCGCGTCATCTCCTCGGCCATCGGCGAGCGCGTCTGGGGGCTTGCGGCCGAAAACGGAAAGCATCTGGTGCGGGTGTCCATGGAGGGCTTCGGCACCGATGTGATCGATCTGAACGATGCGGACTGGCGGGCGCCCCACGGCGTGGAGACCCAGTCCTCCGGCGCCCTTCTGCGCGGCATGCTGGCCGCCTACGACGAGGCGGGCGGCACGTTGCGCGGCTTCGATCTGGCCACCTGCTCGGAGGTGCCCGCCGGCTGTGGCCTGTCCTCCTCGGCGGCCTTCGAGGTGATGGTAGGCGCCGTTCTGGAGGCGCTGTTCGGCCCCGGCCCCTTCGCCGGCACGTCGTCGCCGGCGCCGGCTCAGGACGCCGTGGAAGAGGAGGGGGGTCGCTTCGTTCCCCTTGATCCCGTGGCCTTGGCTCTGGCGGGCGTGACCGCTGAGCAGCGCTACTTCGGCAAGCCCTGCGGCGCCCAGGATCAGCTGGCCAGCGCCTGCGGAGGCACGGTGCTTCTCGATTTCGGGCCGAAAGTACCCACGGTGACCCCGCTTGCCTTCGACGCGACGGGCGTCGGCTATGCGGTGGTGCTCGTCGACTCGCGCCAGGATCACTCGGTGCACACCGAGGAGTTCGCTTCCGTCCCGGCCGACATGCGCATGGTGGCCAATCATCTGGGCGCCGCGCGCCTGGGTGACGTAAGCGTCGATGCGCTGTTCGCGAGCCTACAGGACATCCGCGCGGCCTTGGGCGACGGGCGCGTCATGCGGGCCCTGCACTACTTCGACGAGGTGGCCCGGGTCGATCGGCAGTGTCAGGCTTTGGAAGAGGGGGATTTCCCGCTGTTTTTGAAGTGCGTGCGTCTGTCGGGGGCCTCCTCCGCTCAGTTTCTGCAGAACGTGTCCCCGCACGGCGACGGCTCCGGGGAGCGCCAGCCGGCCATGCTCATTCAGGGGCTGTGCGCGCACCTGCTCAGCGAAGAGGGCGCCTGGCGCATCCACGGCGGCGGTTTTGGCGGATCGGTGCTGGCGCTCGTGCCCGTCGGCGAGGTTTCCGGCTTCATGGAAGCGATGGACGGCCTGCTCGGCTACCGGGCCTGCCGTGAGGTGGTCGTGGGCGGCCCCGGCGTGCTGGCGAGGCGGCTGCCATGAGCGGGGCCGCAAGAGGCACGGAAGGTGCCGTGGACGAGCGCGGCAATCCTTTCTGGACGTACGATTCTCCGACAGGGCCCTTGGAGATCACCATCAACCGGGCCAAGCCCGAGAAGGATCCGCGGGACATCGCCGCCGCAGATCGCAGCGATGTCGCTTCCTGCGACTTGTGCTGGGAGGCGTCGGGGGAGGACGGCCCGGCGCATCTGCGGCGCTCGGGCGCGCCCGTCACCGAGGTGGAGCTCGGCGGCGAGCCCTGGGCCTGGTGGTTCTCGCCTTACGGCTACCTTCCCGAGCACCTCATCGTGGCGTCCCGCGTGCATCGCCCCATGGCCGTGGGCCACGGCACCGTCGCGCGGCTGCTCGATTTCTCGGACGCCTATCCGCAATGGTTCATCGGATCCAATGCCGATTTGCCCATCGTCGGGGGCTCCCTTCTGGGCCACGACCACTTCCAAGGTGGTAGCCACCGCTTCCCGCTGATGGACGCGCCGATTGCGCGAGCGTTTTCCATCGAAGGCTTGGAAGGTGTGAAAGCCGGTATCGTGCGCTGGCCCGCATCCGTGGTGCGCCTGCGCAGCCGCGATCGCTCGGCTCTCGCCGAGGCGGCCTGTCGCGTCCTGGACGCCTGGCGTCCCTTCAGCTTCGAGGAATGCGGCATTCGGGCCTTCTCGCTCGTCCCGGACGACGGCCGCGAAGGCGCCGTGAGCGCTTCAGGCGCCCTGGCCTCGCCTGCGCGTTTCGTCCAACACAACACGGCGAATCCCATCCTGTGGCGCGAGGGCGGCGACTACGTGATGGATCTCGTGCTGCGCAACAACCGCACGACGGCAGAGCGCCCCTTCGGGCTTTTCCATGTGCCCGAGCGGCTCTTCCACATCAAGAAGGAGAACATCGGCCTCATCGAGATTATGGGCCGCGCCATCCTCCCCGCGCGCCTGGCGGCCGAACTTCCCGCCGTGAAGGACGAGTGCAGCCGCGCCTTCTACGAGATTCTGCAGGCCACGGGCGTCTTCAAGGACGACCCCGCCGGCCGCCGCGGCTGGGAGACTTTCCTCGCGACTATCTAGGAGCGTCGCGGCTCGCCGCCGGCGGTGTGGCGGACGACCTCGAAGCGCTCGAGGTGCACCTGCTCGTCTGGCCGGATGCCCGCTTTCTGCTTGGCGATGGCGATCTGGTCGAAGACGGTGTCGACGCCTTCCAAATCGGGAAGCAGAAGGCCCCGGCGATGCCCGCGAGTCACGATGACGCCGTAGCGCGCCGGATCGAGCTCTTCCAGGTTGTCAACGGGCTCCGATTCGCCGAGCACGTCCACGGAATACTCGAGGAAGGGAAGTTCCTCGGGGCGCACGGGGGCGAAACGCGGATCCTCGGTGGCCGCCGCCACGCCGTTACGAATGACCTCCTCGGCAAGGCTTTTGCGCACCGGCGCAATGGTGCCGATGCAGCCGCGCAGCTGCCCGTGCTTGTGCAGGCTCACGAAGGCCCCGGCGCGCCGGCCGGTCAGCTCCTCGGGTGCGTCGGTGGGAAGGGGTAAGACGGTGCCCTGAGCGACGATGGACTCCACGCTCGCCCGGGCGAGGGCCACAATCGGGTCGTCTCCGGGGTGCGGCGGCCACGCCGGCGAACCGCCGCGAGCCCCGCCGATCTCGCGATCCTCTTCCCGCACGATTTCGGCCGCCGCCTCCTCTTCGGTGCTCTCGGGCGCGTCCTCGATTTCGAAGGCGGCCACGGCGTAGCCCACGCCGAAGGGCCCCTCGTAGCTTAAGAGCTCGGAAGCGAAGGGCTCGCCGGTCGCCTCTAGGGCGCCGGCCATGATCTGGAAGGAGCGCAGCCCGCACTCGGCGGCGCCGTCGCAGAGGGCGGCGTCCAGGCCGAACAGGCCTTCCAAATTCCCGTGGGCGAACATCTCGGCTACCGTACGGTCGAACTTAGGTCCTTCCGGGGCGAATCCGTAGGGGCCGTCCTCCTTCAGCTTGTGGGACATATCCCCGCTTGCGACGAGCACGCAGCGGCGCCCCAGGGCGCGAGCGGCTTCGGTGATGGCCCGGCCCAGAAAGCGGTGGTCGGCCTCGGAAAGTCCCGAGAGCCCCATCCGCACCACCGTCACGGAATCAAGATTGATAGTCTCTTCCAGGAAATGGAGCGGCACGAAGGTGGCATGGTCGATGTCGGCCATGGACGCGGGGGCGCCGGCCGAGGGGATGCCCCGGCGGTGCAGGCGCGCGGTCACGTCCTGAGCGAAGGGAAGGTCGGTGCGGGTCGTCACGCGCTCGTCCGGCTGCCCGAAGGCGGCCAGCGAGTCAGTTTCCTCCGGCGTGTCGGCGATGAAGAACCCGTCACGGTACAGCGGCGCGTGAGGCGAGGTGATGACGATAAGGTCGGGTCGGTGGGCGGCCACGCGTCGGGCGACCTCGCGGTAGGCGGCGATGGTGTCGGCGATGGCCGCCTCCTGGCCGCGCCCGACGGCGGGCACGATGAGCGGCGGATGGGGAACGGCGTAGGCAGCGAGCAGGGCCATGGGATCACCTTTCTTTTGGAGGAGCGCGGGGGGCGAATGCCGGCGCGGGCGCGGACGTTCGCGCGGATCTTCCCGTGACAGTGGGTTTTGCATTCATGATGACCCACCGCATCCGTATTCCCCACCGAACCGCCAAAGCGTCACGGGATTGTATTCGCCGTCTTCCAACAAACAGGCAACAATCGGGCGCGCGGAGATAACAGAACAGTCGCGTCGCTGGTCTCGTTGCATTCCGAAACCACAATAGGGGACGCATCTGACTGTGGACTCATCCCCAGCAAAGGAGAGCTATCATGATCGAGATTCTGAACGAGGGCAACTTCGATGAGAAGGTCCTGCAATCGAGCGGCAACGTACTTGTCGAGTTCTTCGCCACCTGGTGCCCGCACTGCCAGCGCATGATGCCCATCATCAGCGACGTGGCCGAGCGCGTCCAGGGCCAGGCCGTGGTCTACCAGGTTGATGTCGACAAGTCACCCGACCTTGCCCAAACCTACGCGCCCAACGGCTTTCCGTCCTTCGCCTTGTTCGTGAACGGCCAGCTCGCCGAAACCCTGGTGGGCGAGCAGACCGAAGAGCGTTTGCTTGCGCTTGTTGCCTAATCGCTTGACTTGGAGCCGACTCCAACCTTTATCATTCTCCTCATCAATGATTGAGAGGAGAATTCATGACCGCATCTTACGAGGGCGTGGCGAAGCTCGGCTTCGGTGCCATGCGCCTTCCGCTCGCAGACCCCGACGACGTGACCGCCATCGACATCGAGCAGCTGAAGGCCATGATGGACGAGTTCATCGCGAAGGGCGGTACCTACGTGGACACCGCGTTTGTCTACCACAACGGCGCCTCTGAGACGGCTCTGCGCGAGGCGCTCGTGGAACGCTACCCGCGGGACGCCTACACCCTCGCCACAAAGTGTCTGGCCTGGGCGTGCCCCACGAAGGAGGAGGCCCAGGCGTGCCTGCCCACTTCTCTTGAGCGGCTGGGGGTCGACTACATCGACTATTACCTGCTGCACAACCTAGGCGGCGCGCGCACGGCCAAGTTCGACGAGTACGACATGTGGAACTACGTGGCGAAGGCGAAGGCCGACGGGCTCGTGCGCCACGTCGGCTTCTCCATGCACGACGGCCCCGAGACGCTGGAGGAGATTCTGACGGCGCATCCCGAGGTGGACTTCGTGCAGCTGCAGGTAAACTACCTGGATTGGGACGACCCGGTCACCCAGTCTGCCCGCTGCATGGAAGTGGCCGCGGCCCACGGCGTGCCCGTCATCATCATGGAACCGGTGCGCGGCGGCCGTTTGGCGAACTTGCCCGAGCGTGGCGCCGAGGTGCTGGCCGCTGCCGATCCCGATGCGAGCCAGGCGAGCTGGGCCTACCGCTTCTGCCTCGATCTGCCGGGCGTGCTCACGGTGCTCGCCGGCGCCTCCACGCTCGATCAGATGCGGGACAACATGGCCACCTTCCAAAGCCACGCGCCGCTGACCGAGGCGGAGCGCGGTGCCATCGACGGCGCCATCGCGGCCCTGCGCAGCGTGGATCTCATCCCATGCACGAACTGCGGCTACTGCGTGAAGGACTGCCCCGAGGGTGTGAAGATCCCCATCGCCATGAACCTGTTGAATCTGGAGAAGACCTGCGAGGACAACGAGTTCGTCAAGGGTCTCTACTCTTGGCAGGCCGCCGAGGGCCCCGCGTCCAAGTGCATCCAGTGCGGCACCTGCGAGGCTATGTGCCCCCAGTCCATCGGCATCATCGACCACCTCGCCGAAGCCGTCGAGCACTTCGAGGGGTAGTCTTCCTACATCACCACACCCACGAACCCTGCCAGTAGGGGGATGCTCGCTATTGCCAGCACGGTGGTGACGAAGGTGCCCTGGGCCATGACCCGGGAGTTGCCGCCGTACTGGTAGCAGAGCATGGTGCCGTTGGTGGCCACCGGCATGCCCGCCAGCACCACCGCCACTGAGAACATGAGCCCCGCCGGCACGAATGCGTGGAAGACCGCCCAGATGATGGCCGGCATCACGAGCAGGCGGAACACCGAGCAGGTCCACAGGCGCGGGCCGCCGATGAGGTCGCGCACTGGCAGGTTCGCGAGCGACGAGCCGATGATGAGCAGCGCCGCCGGCGTGGTGATGGAGCCGAGCGTGTTCAGCGCCTCCCCCAGAATCGGCGCATGGTGAATGCCGGCAAGCGTGAGAACCACCGCCGCCACGCATGACAGCATGACCGGTGTGACGAAAGTGCGCCAGCTGGTTTGCACCTTTACGTCGCCATCAATATCCTGGGTGAGAAACCATGCGCCCACGGTGAACACGAAGAAGTTGAAGGGCAGATTGAACACGGCGGCGTACACGAGCGCATCGGGGCCGAAGATGGCCGAGAGCACCGGATACCCGATGAACCCGACATTGCCGAAGCAGAGCATGAACCGGTACACGCCCCGGTGCCCGTCGGGAATGCGCAGAAGCAGCGTGAACCCGTAGGCCACGGCGAACATGACAAAAGTACTCGCCACGGAAAGCCCCAGGCACAACCACACTTCCGCTTGTGTGGGCAGCTCAGTGGCCGTGAGCACCGAGCCCAAGATCATGCCCGGCAACGCAATGTTGATGACCAGCTTCGAGAGCATGTGGTCGAACTCGTCGTTCATGAAGCGTAGCCTCTTCGCGGCGTAGCCCACTCCCACGATGACGAACAGCGTGATGATCTCCTTGAATATGCCTATCATGCCCTCGGTCATGGGGCGAAGCTCTCTTTCTCCGATTGCGGAACGCTCGCTCGATCCTTTGCGACTCTCGTCGGTCTTCTCGAGCAATTTGCAGGACAGATTGTGGCAAAAAAATCGAGTTGTTAGACTTTCAGGGGTGCGGCAAATGGATTTATGGAACGATTTAGGTCTCTTCAGGCATCGGATGCGGCTTCTTTCGGTGTTTTCGGCGCTACTGGCAGGTGCTGGATGAATCGAAATGTCTAACAACTCGAAATTCTTGCCCAAATTTGGACTTCGGATTGCCTCGCAGGCGAGGGCGAGAATATCGCGACGCGCATTGCGGTTCCGGCATCGCGTCCCCGCGTTGTAGAGGCTACGGGTTTTCTGGAAAGCGCGCGACGATGCGGCTCGGTGGCGTATACTGACCAGCGCTGCGTTAGCTTCGTCGAAAGGATGAGTCCGTGTTCACCATCGGTTGTCATTTGTCCAGCGCCAAGGGGTATCTGAAGATGGCCCAGGATGCGGCCTCTATCGACGGGAACACGTTCCAGTTCTTCACGCGCAACCCGCGCGGCGGCAAGGCCAAGGCCATCGACCCGGCCGATGTTGCCGCGTTTCACGAGTTCGCTGTCGCCCACGGCATCACGACGTTTCTGGCCCACGCGCCCTACACCATGAACCCGGCAGCGGCCAAGCCCGAGACGCGCGCCTTTGCCATCGAGCTCTTAACCGACGACCTCATGCGTATGGAAAACACCCCCGGCCAGCTGTACAACATGCATCCGGGCTGCCATGTGGGCCAAGGCGCCGAGACGGGCATCGCGCTCATCGCCGATGCGCTGAATCAGGTGATTGCGCCCGAGCAGTCCACCACGCTGCTGCTTGAAACCATGGCAGGCAAGGGCACGGAGGTCGGCGGCCGTTTTGAAGAGCTGGCCGCCATCATCGACGCCGTGGAATTGGACGAGAAAGTGGGCGTGTGCCTGGACACCTGCCACGTGTGGGACGGCGGCTACAACATCGCCGGCGATCTGGACGGCGTGTTGGAGGAGTTCGATCGCGTGATTGGGCTCGACCGCCTGCGCGCCATCCACTTGAACGACTCGAAGAACCCGCTCGGCGCCCACAAGGACCGCCACGCCCCCATCGGCGAGGGCTGCATCGGCTTTGACGCGCTCGCTGCCGTGACGAACCACCCGGTCCTACGCGATCTGCCCTTCTTCCTGGAAACGCCTCAGGACGATCTTTCCGGCTGGGGCCGCGAAATCGCCGCCCTGCGCGCCGCGCACACCGAGTAGCTGCAGCGCTAAATCACGAAGAAGTACACGCTGAAGAACTGCAGGCAGCTGGCGGCCAGCACGAACAGGTGAAAAATCGAGTGCATGTAACGCACCTTTTTGAAGATGTAGAACACGGCGCCCACGGTATAGCTGATGCCGCCGGCAACCAAGAGCCAGAAGCCTGCGGGGGCCAGCTCGGCGAACAGCGTCGGGATGAAGAACACGATGGACCAGCCGAGCGCCACGTAAAGCACGGCCGATATCCAACGGGGACGGTAGGTCCAGAAGGCTTCAAAGGCGATGCCGACAAGTGAGACGGCCCAGACGAAGGCGGCGAGCCAGATGCCGCCCACATGTCCCAAGGTGATGAGGCAGTAAGGGGTGTAGGTGCCGGCGATGAGCAGGTAGATGCCGGAATGGTCGAGCACTTTGAACACGCGTTTGGCGCGTTCTGCTGCCAGCGCGTGGTACAGCGTGGACATAAGGTACTCCAGCAACTGCGCGATGCCGTACACGAGGGCCGCTGCTAAAAGGATGCCGCCGCCATCGGCCACCGACTTCACGATGAGAAGCACGAGGGCCGCCACGGCCAGGCCCGCCCCTACGCCATGGGTGACGGCGTTGAAGATCTCCTCGCCCAAGGTGTACTCGCGCACGGGCTTTTTGCCGGAGCGCTTGATGAGTTCCCGAATTTCGGGCGACACCTTGGCCGCCGCCGCAGCGGCGTTGGGGGAGAGCTCGGGATGGGTTAGGCGAATGTTGGGCATCGCGTCCTCCTTCGCGTGCGGATAGATCACCGCATCATAGACCATTGGTCAGGCTTCCCAGACAACGATAGGCAAACCGTAGGAGAAAGGCAAATCACGGCAAGACGCCACGAGAGATGCGGCTACTGCTGCTCGCGCAGGGCTTTGAGAATGGCGCGCTTTTTGGCCTGCTTGTCGGCGTAGGCCTGCTTCTCGGCGCGGGTGCGGGCGCGTTCGGCTTCGGCGGCAGCGCGCTCGTCGGCATGGGCTGCAAGCTCCGCTTCGCGGGCGGCTCGTCGGGCGGCGCGACGCTCTTCGCGCTCGGCGGCGGCCTCGGCGTCGGAGAAGCGGCAGCCGCAGTAGTTCTGGCGGTACATGCCGCCCTCGCGCGAGCGCCGGGTGGCCTCGTCGTAGAAGGGGCGGTAGTCTGCGAAGCAGGCCTTGATGCCCTCGCGGGCGCAGGCGCGCTCCAGCTCTTCGCGGATGATGCGGGTGTACTGGTAGGGGCTCACCGAAAGCGTGGTGCCAAGGGCAGCGAAGCCGTGCTCGCGGGCGTAGCGCGCGGCTTCTTCAAAGCGCAGGCGGTAGCAAGCCCGGCAGCGGGCCTCGCGAGCCCGACGCGCTGCCGTACGCCCTTCCGTAGGGGCGGGGCTTGCGCCGCCCTCATCGAGCACGGTTGACTTGCTTGATGAGGGGCGACCAAGGTCGCCCCCTACGGGATTTGTCCCAAAGAGGGCTTCCTCCTCAAGATCGCCTTCTTCGTTGGCGATGACGCCGAACTTGGCTTCGGCAGCGTCGCCTATGCGGCCGGCAGTGGCCTCCCAAGCCTCGGGGTCGTAGGCGCCTTCCACGACTTCCACGTCGGCGTCCGCGGCCCATTCGCGCAGGGTAGCCAGGCGGCGGGCGTATTCCTCGGCAGGGTGGATGTTCGAGTTCGCGTAGAACACGACGGGTTCCACCCCTTCCGAGCGCAAAATGCGGACCGGCTCCAAGGAGCACGGTCCGCAGCAAGCATGTAACAGGATGCGTTCCAAGGGTGGCAAGCTCGGCGGCCTACTTGCCGGCCAGGGGGCTCGGCACGGTGTAGACGCGGGCGGCGCAGGCCTGATCCAGGTCGTACAGGCCCTTCGGGTCGCCGCCGAACAGCTTCATGTTGGTGATCATGGTGTCGGCGTTGTCCTCTTCCTCCAGCTGCTCGTCGATGAACCAGCCGAGGAACTTCTGGGCGCGGTAGTCGTGGGCCTCGAGCGCCGCGGTGTAGATGTCGTTGATGAGCGAGGTCACGTACTTCTCGTGCTCCATGGCGGCCTCGAGCGGCTCCAGGAAGTTCGCGAAGGTCTTGTCGGGCATATCGATGGCCAGAAGCTTCACGGCCTCGCCGTTCTCATGCAGGTAGTTGCGGAAGATCATCGCGTGATCGCGCTCTTCCTGAGCCTGGATCTCGAAGTAGTTAGCGTAGCCGGACAGGCCCTCCTCCTCGTAGTAGTCGGCGAAGGAGAGGTACAGGTAGGCGGAGTGCAGCTCCTTGTTGATCTGGTCGTTGATGAGCTCGTAGACCTTGGCGTCCATAGTTGTCCTTTCTCGTTGGTCGGCGCGATGCCGTCTGGCGCAACGGGGCGTTGAGCGTGGGGCCCGCATCCGCGCAGCTGGCGGGGAACGCCGACGCTTCTTGGTGAACCGCATGACAGGATACCGCGAAACCGCTTAATCTTCGTGGCAAATCTATGCAAATAACCCGCTTTTAACGAAAGCGCCAGACGGCGCGCACCGCCGCACCTTCATAATGGCTCCCGAGAATTGAAGGAAAGGGAACGCGCGCATGCTGCAGCTCAAGAATATCTGCAAGTCCTACACGACGGGCGACTTCACCCAGGTGGCCTTGAACGACGTCTCCATCTCGTTCCGCGACAACGAATTCGTGGCGATTCTGGGGCCGTCGGGCTCGGGCAAGACGACGCTTTTGAACGTGATGGGAGGTCTTGACCACTACGACTCTGGCGACATGATCGTCGACGGCATTTCCACCCACCGCTACAAGGACCGCGATTGGGACACTTTCCGCAACAACCGCATCGGGTTCGTGTTCCAGAGCTACAACCTCATCCCGCACCAGACCATCCTGCAGAACGTGGAGCTGGCGCTGACGCTCTCGGGCGTGGGGAAGGCCGAGCGCACCCGCCGCGCCAAGGAGGCCCTGGCATCGGTCGGGCTGTCCGAGCATTTGAACAAGAAGCCGAGCCAGCTTTCGGGCGGTCAGATGCAGCGCGTCGCCATCGCCCGCGCGCTCATCAACGATCCGGAGATCGTGCTGGCCGACGAGCCCACCGGCGCGCTTGACTCCCATACCTCGGTGCAGATCATGGACCTGCTCACTCAGATCGCCAAGGACCGTCTGGTCATCATGGTCACCCACAACCCGGAGCTGGCGGCCGAGTACGCCACGCGCACGGTGAACCTCGCCGACGGCGTCATCCGCTCGGACACAGACCCCTATTTCCCCACGGAAGCGGAAATGCACGCCTCGCGCAAGCCCATCCGCAAGACCTCGATGAGCTTTCTCACGGCGCTCGCGCTGTCGGCGAACAACCTTATGACCAAGAAGGGCCGCACCATCATGACGGCCTTCGCCGGCTCCATCGGCATCATCGGCATCGCGGCCATACTCGCGCTCGCCAACGGCGTGGACAACTACATCGAGCGCACCGAGGAGGAGACGCTGTCGGTGTACCCGCTGCAGATCATGTCCACGGGCTTCGACATGACGGCGCTCATGGGCATGGCCGTCGATGGGAGCACGGGCGACGGGGGAGATGCGACGGGCGAGGGCACCGGCGACGACCCGCTTGCGGAAATGGGCCTTCAAGGTGGCAAGAACGGGGACGAGAACGACCCGGCCGCCGACGGCAACGTGCCCGAGACGCGCATGGTCACCGACATGTTCGCGAGCCTGGAGAACAACGACCTCGCCTCGCTCAAGCTGTTCCTCGACGAGAACGGCGGCGACATCAACAGCTACGTGAACTCCATCGAGTACTCCTACAACGTGGTGCCCCAGATCTTCGACGGCAACACCGAGGACGGGGTGCGCCAGATCAATCCGGACACGACGTTCTCCGCCTTCGGTATGGGCTCCGGTTCGTCCAACGCGCTCATGTCGTCCATGTACTCCACCGATGTGTTCAGCGAGATGATGGGCAACACCGCCATTGTGGAGGAGCAGTACGACGTGAAGGCGGGCCGGTGGCCTTCCGCCTACAACGAGTGCGTCGTGGTGCTGACCGCGAACGGAACGGTGCCCGATCTGGTGAGCTATGCCCTGGGGCTGCGCGATCACGCGGTGCTCGAGGACATGATCGACCAGTTCATGAACGAGGAGGACGTGGAAAGCCCCGACGACAACCTCACGTTCACCTACGACGAGATCATGGGCGTGTCGCTGAAGATGGTGCCCGCCGCCGACTTCTACACCTATGACGAGGAGAACAAGGTCTGGGTCGACAAAACCGGCGACGAGGAGTACATGAAGGGGCTCGTGGACGCCGGCGAGGAGCTGAAAATCGTCGGCATCGTGCAGCCGCGGCCGGACGCGAAGGCCACGGCGCTTTCCATGGGCATCTACTACACGCCCGAGCTGACGCGCCATCTGATCGAGCAGGCCTCCGAGACCGCCATCGTGCAGGAGCAGCTGAATTACCCGACCATCGACGTGTTCAACGGCAAGGATTTCACCGAGGAAGAGGAATCGGGCTCGGATTTCTCTATGGAAAACCTGTTCAGCATCGACGAGGAGGCGCTGCAGAACGCCTTCAAGTTCGATGAGTCGAAGTTGAACATGGACACGAGCGCGCTGGGCGAGGGGATGTCGGCGAGCGATCTGCCGGCGATGCCCGGGCTCGATGCAAGTGCGTTGAACCTGGATGTGACCTCCGCCTTCAACAGCGACGCCATGGGCGAGATGATGGGTGCGGCGCTGGCCGGCTACACCCAGGCCCTCGGCGCCGCCTATGCCCAGGCCGCGGCGTCGGGCACGCCGCCGGACTTCCAGACGCTGGCGCAGTCGACGCTGGAGTCCTACGCCCAAAGCCCCGAGCTGCAGGCCATTATGGGGCAGTACGCGGCGCAGATCGTCGATGCCAACGCCCTGCAGAAGGAGATGGCAACGAAGATCTCCGCAGCCCTGGAATCTTCCATGAAAGCCTACATGGAGCAGGTCATGGCCACGATCACCGCCAAGACCCAGGCCTCGGTGCAGAAGGTGATGGGCGACATGGCGGCGAGCATTCCTCTGGCCATGTCCGTGGATACCGGCGCTTTCCAGAACGCCTTCCAAATGAAGATGACCGAAGAGGAGCTGACCGAGCTCATCATGTCGCTCATGAGCAATGGGACGCGGTCCTTCGATGCGAACCTGAGCAAGTTGGGTTACGCGGAGCTTTCTAAGCCCTCGCAGATCGACATTTATCCGGATAATTTCGAGGACAAGCAGCAGGTCATCGCCATTCTGGACGATTACAACGACCGCATGGTGGCCTCGGGGCAGGACGACAAGAAAGTCTCCTACACGGATTTCGTGGGCACGCTCATGAAATCGGTCACGACGATCGTGGACATGATCAGCTACGTGCTCATCGCGTTCGTGGCCATATCGCTCGTGGTGTCGTCCATCATGATCGGCATCATCACCTACATCTCGGTGCTCGAGCGCAAGAAGGAGATCGGCATCCTGCGCGCCATCGGCGCGAGCAAGGGCGACATCTCGCGGGTGTTCAACGCCGAGACCATCATCGAGGGCCTGACGGCGGGCCTGATCGGCGTGGGGGTCGTGGCGCTCGTGTGCATTCCGGTCAACGCCATTGTGTACGGGCTTCTGGACGTGCCCGACATCGCCATGCTGCCGCCGGTGGCGGGAGCGATCCTCGTGGCCATCAGCGTGTTCCTGTCGTTTGTCGCCGGCCTGTTCCCCGCGATGGCCGCCGCCCGCAAAGACCCGGTGGAGGCCCTGCGCTCGGAGTAGGGCGACACATGCGATGAGGCGGCGCGCGAAGGGGTTGCGCCGATGGTAAGAGTCTCGAAAACGTAGCCCGAGAGGGGATTTTGCCAGCTCTCTCCAACAAGTCTGGCATTATCCCCTCCCGGGCTACGGTGTAAACATCATTTAACTTTTTCTTTCTCAGAGAAACGCCTGGTCAGCGTCTTTTGATATGCTTGGCGCAGAAAAAGACCCGTAGCCCGAGGCCTGAAAATGTCGGAACACGCTGGGGCGCCTGGCAAAATGCCCTCTCTGGCTACGGGTTGCCGCAAGCGCTGGGGGCTGCAGCTGAGATTACGCGTCGTTGCCGATGAGGCCGTTGACGAGGGCGGACACCAGCGAGATGACGATGGAGGCCACAAAGGCGCTGCCGAAGCTGGCGATGTAGAAGCCGGCGCCGAACAGCCCGTTGGCGAGCCACGCGGCGATGTAGAGCAGAAGCGTGTTCACCACGAGATAGAAGATGCCCAGGGTGAGCACGGTCACCGGCAGCGAGAGGATCTGCAGAATCGGCTTGATGGACATGTTGATGAGCGACAGAATGAGTGCGAAGAACACGATGCCCACCCAGGATGCGCTGTTGCTCAAGATCTCGATGCCCGGCACGAGCCACACGGCGGCGGCGACGGAGATGGCGGTGACGATCCAGCGAATGATGAAGTTCATAAGTGCCTCCTTTTCCTGTGGCCCCATTATGTCAAAATGAGGCCATGACGAGAAAACATGACAACAACCCGAAACGCACCAGTAACCGCCCCGCCAAACCCAAAGCGCTCCGGGCCAACCTGCCGCGCCTTAAACGCTCCGGGGCCGATCCCGCAGGGGGCAACCTCGGTCGCCCCCTGCCCCAGGCGCGTAGGGGGAAGGGGGCGCGACGAGCGTCAAAGCCCCCCGTAGGGGGCGACCTTGGTCGCCCCTTGTCCCAGACCACCGACGATGCGGGGAAGGGCTTGTCGTGCGCCCTGTGTCCCGCCTTCGGACGTTGCGGCGGCTGCAGCCGGTTGGACGTGCCCTACGAAGACCAACTGTCCGCGAAGGAACAACAGGTGGCCGCTCTTTTCGAAGGCATCGCCCCCGCCGACGCCCTGCTGCCCATTCTGGGCATGAACGATCCCTTCCATTACCGCAACAAGGTGATCTCCCCTTACGCCCCAGCCAAGGGCGCAAAGCGCAAGGGAAAGGATGCCAAACTCGCCCGCGCCGACATCCTCACGGGCATGTACGAGACCGGCACCCACCGGCTCATTCCCACCGATACGTGCGCTATCGAAAACGAGACGGCCAAGAAGGTGACGCTCGCCATCCGCGACATCATGGCCCGCTGGAGCATGGAGCCCTACAACGAAGACACCGGCGCCGGCTTCGTGCGCCACGCCGTGGTGCGCGTGGGCCATAAGAGCGGAGAAGTGCTCGTGACCGTGGTGACCAACGGCGAGGAGTTTCCCGCGTCGAAGGCTTTCTGCCGCGAGCTGGTGCGCCGCGTGCCCGAGGTGACCACCATCGTGCAGAACGTGAACACGCGCCAGACCAATGTCATCTTGGGCGACAAGGAGCGCGTGCTCTTCGGCCCCGGATTCATCTTGGACACGCTGTGCGGACTCACGTTCCGTATCTCGTCGCAGTCGTTCTACCAGGTGAACGCCACGCAGACCGAGGTGCTTTACGACGAGGCCATCCGCTTGGCGAATCTTACGGGCGTCGAGACGGTTATCGACGCCTATTGCGGCACAGGCACCATTGGGCTGGTGGCCGCGAGCCGTGGGGCGGCCCGCGTTATCGGCGTCGATTCCGTGGAGGCGGCCATCCGCGACGCCGCCAACAACGCCCGCCACAACGGTGTGGAAAACGCCGAGTTCGTGGCGCAGGACGCCACCGCTTTCATGAAGGAGCTTGCAGCATCGGAGGAGCGTCCGCAGCCCCTCGTCCTGCTCATGGATCCGCCGCGGGCCGGTTCCACGCCCGAGTTCCTCGCGGGCGCTGCGGCGCTTGCCCCCGAGCGCATCGTCTACATCTCGTGCAACCCCGCAACCCAGGCCCGCGACGTGCGCCAGCTGGTGAAGAGCGGCTACGAGGTGCGCGCCATCCGGCCGGTGGACATGTTCCCCCACACCGACCACGTAGAATCCATCGTCATGCTGGAACGGGAAGACAGGCGCGGAGGGGCACGGGGTGGTGCTCACCGAGCGAGGACTGTTTGAGCGACTGAGCATTACCCCGCGCCCCGGCCCCGGCGAGTTGCAAGAAGAAGGAAGGGAAAATGACTGACTTGATTGAAGGAACCCTCGAAAAGGCCCGTGCCGCCATCGCAACTCACGACTTGGTGGCGCCCGATGCCGCTGTGCTGCTCATGGTGTCCGGCGGCTCCGATTCCACGGCGCTGGCGTATTTGGGCGCTGCCCTGCGCGAGGCGGGCGATGTGGGACCGGTGGCCATGCTGCACGTGAACCACCAGTTGCGCGGCGAGGACGCCGATGCCGACGAGCGCTTCGTGGCGGCTTTGGCCGAGGCGCTGGACATCCCGCTGTTCATCTGCTCCATCGACATCGCTGCCGAAGCCGAGCGCAGCCGCGAGAACGTGGAAGCCGTGGCCCGGCGCGAGCGCTACCTGGCCGCCAACGAGGCGCTGCGCTCGATGTGCCAGCACGAGGGACGCCCCCTCTCTGAGGCGTGCATCTTCACGGCCCATACCGCCGACGACCGCATCGAGAACTTCTACATGCGCTCCATCGTGGGCACCGGTCCGGGCGGCTTCCGCAGCATGCTCTACCGCAACGGGCCCGTGGTGCGCCCGTTGCTCGACCTTACCCGCGACGAGTTGCGCGACTACCTTTCCGCCCGCGAGTCAGCGGGGGAGACCGTGGTCCGCGACGAGTCCGGCGCGCTCTGGCGCGAGGACGCCACCAACGCCCACACCGACCGCTTCCGCGCCTATGTGCGCCACAAGATCGTGCCGGTGGCCAAGGAATGGAACAGTGCGCTGCCCGAGGTGCTGACCCGCTCGATGAACCTCATCGCCGACGAGGACGACATGCTGCAGAACATGGCCGAAAAGCTGGCCGAGGAGTCCGCGGAATGGGTGGCCGAGGACGACACCTTCGGTATCGACCGCTCCGAGGGCTTCCGCCTTCTGCCCGCTTTTGGAAAAGCGGAGCGCCCGCTGCAGCGTCGCGCGGTGCTGCGTCTTTTGGAAGCGATGCTCGGCCCGGATGCGCGGGTGGAAGCCGCTAGCGTGGAAGCCGTGCTCGCTGGCTTCGCGAACGGCGCGCCCAACAGCGGGTATGTGACCAATATCCAGTATGATCTGGCCGTGAGCGCGAACAAGCGGGGTGTCCTTGTGGAGCCCATGGCCTATTTCCGTGCAAGGAGGAAGAAGCATGACTGAAAGAACCGACGAATTTGCCAACGAAGTCGCCGCGAAGGTAGCTGCCGATGAGCTGCAGCAGGCCGTGGAAGAGGAAGCGGAAGCGGAAGCTGCGACTGCGCCCACCTTCGAGGTGATCCTCGCCTCCAACAGCCCACGCCGCCGCGAGCTTCTGAATGCGGCCGGCGTGAAGTTCACGGTGCGCACTCCCGTGACGCCGGTGGACGAGTCGCTGGAGCCCGATTTGGCCGCCAACCCGGAAGAGGCCGCCAAGAAGCTCGCCGAGCGCAAGGCCGGCGCGGTCATTCAGGAGGTGCTGGCCGAGAACTACACCGGCATGCTCATCGTCATCGGCGCCGACACCATGGTGGTTCTCGACGGCAAGATCTTCGGCAAGCCCCGCAGCGCCTCCGACGGCAAGCACATGCTGCGTCAGCTGTCCGGCCGCACCCACGAGGTCATCACGGCCGTGTCCGTCTGGATGGTGGCCGCCCCCAACGCCGAGGATGTGTCTCTGGGCTTCCGCACCTTCGCCGACATAAGCCATGTGACCTTCCGCGACCTGACCGACGAGGAAATCACCGACTACCTGCGCAAGGGCGAGTCCTTCGACAAGGCCGGCGCCTACGCCATCCAAGGTGAGGGGGCGGCGCTCGTTGACCACTACGACGGCTCCCTCGACACCATCATCGGCCTGCCTGCGACACGCCTCATCAAGGAATTCCCCGACCTCGTGAACGCCGAGGCCGCAGAATGCTAAGCGATCAATGTTGGCTGAGTCTTGCGGTTGCGTGACGCCGGGCTCTGGCATGCCGCCAGTATCGATGCGGCCCTTAGCGGCTCGATGACAATTAGCGCACATAATTTGTGGCGTTGCTGTCTTACGGCTGTTCGAGAAAAGGTCTTTGGTAAACTGGACTGCGATTAAAGAGCGCTGCGGCGTTTGCGCGAGGAGCGCGTGCTGCGGGCAAAGAGAAAGTGGTTCACGTGCATAACGACATCTCAGAGATACTTTTCTCCGAGCAGGACCTGGCGATACGCGTGCGCGAGCTGGGCGAGGCCATCACTCGCGACTATGCCGACGTTGCCGGGGATGCGGGCATTGTGGTCGTGTCCATCCTGCGCGGTGGGGCGGTGTTCACCTGCGACCTCATCCGCGCCATCGATCTACCGCTGGAAGTGGACTTCATGGCCGTGTCCTCCTACGGCAACGGCGCGAAGAGCTCCGGTGTGGTGCGCATCCTGAAAGATCTCAGCACCGACATCCGGGGGCGTCACGTCGTCATCGCCGAGGACATCATCGATTCAGGGCTCACGCTGAAGTACCTCCTGAAGAACCTGCAGTCCCGCGAGCCGGCGTCGCTTACGGTGGCGGCGCTCATGCGCAAGGACACGTCGGCCCAGGCCGACATCCCGTGCCGCTATATCGGCTTCGAGTGCCCCGACGAGTTCATCGTCGGTTACGGCCTCGACTTTGCCGAGCATTACCGCAACCTCCCCTACATCGGCGTTCTGAAGCCCGAGATCTACCAGTAAAGGCAGCAATCAACTATGGCAGACAACAATCCCAAGAAACCAATCCCGCCGGCGTCGACCCAGCGCACCACGATGGTCATGGTCATCATCCTCTTGGCCGTGGCATTTTTCGTGGGCAGCCAGTTCATGCGCACCGGCGCCATGGGCACCACCGTGACCGATCAGCTCATTACCTCCGAGTTCACCCGAGCGGTGGAGCAGGGCCGCGTGAAGTCGGTCACCTACTCCGCCGGCGACTACACGGTGTCGGGCACCTACTTCCCGGCGGCCACCGCCGGCTCCGAGGCCGCCGCCGCCTTCAACGGGGCCTTCGATTCCCTGAACGCCCTCATGGCGACCGAGCACGGCGATGACGGCAAGGCGCTCGGCGGCGTGGCCACCACGACGCTCGATCCGGCCACGCTGGGCAAAGAGCACAATTACACCTCCACCTATGTGGGCTCCGATTCGCTCGGCGAGCTTCTGGCGGCTCACCCCGACATCTCCTATCAGGTGACGTTGCCGAGTCCCTTCCTGGAGGTTCTGGCCACGCTTCTGCCCATTCTCATCATCGGCGGCCTTCTGATGTTCTTCTTTTACAAGATGCAGCAGGCCAACAATTCCCAGATGAGCTTCGGGAAGAACAAGGCGAAGAAGACTCTGGAGGAGCGCCCCGATGTGACGTTTGCCGATGTGGCCGGCGTCGATGAGGCCGTGGAGGAGATGCAGGAGATCAAGGACTTTCTGGCCAATCCCGCCAAATACCAATCGATGGGTGCGAAGATTCCGCGCGGCTGCCTGCTCGTGGGCCCTCCGGGCACCGGCAAGACCCTGCTCGCGCGCGCTGTGGCCGGCGAGGCGGGCGTGCCGTTCTTCAGCATCTCGGGCTCGGACTTCGTCGAGATGTTCGTGGGCGTGGGCGCGAGCCGCGTGCGCGATCTGTTCAAGGACGCGAAAGAGGCTTCCCCCGCCATCATCTTCATCGACGAGATTGACGCGGTGGGGCGCCAGCGCGGCACGGGCCTTGGCGGCGGTCACGACGAGCGCGAGCAGACCTTGAACCAGCTGCTCGTGGAAATGGACGGCTTCGAGTCCAACGACTCCGTGGTGCTCATCGCGGCCACGAACCGCGCCGACGTGCTAGATCCGGCGCTTCTGCGCCCCGGCCGCTTCGACCGCCAAATCGTTGTGGACACCCCCGACGTGAAGGGCCGCCAGCGCATCCTGGAGGTGCATTCCAAGGACAAGCCCATCGGGTCGGATGTGGATCTGGCGAAGATCGCGAAGATCACCCCGGGCTTCACCGGCGCCGATCTGGCGAACCTCATGAACGAATCGGCCCTGCTCACGGCGCGGCGCGGCAAGAAGATCATCACCATGCGCGAGGTGAGCGAGTCGATGGAGCGCGTCATCGCCGGCCCGGAGCGTAAGGGCCGTGTGATGAACGAGAAGACCAAGCATACCATCGCCTACCACGAGAGCGGGCACGCGCTCGTGGGCCATTTGCTCGACCATGCCGATCCGGTGCACAAGATCTCGATCATCTCGCGCGGCCGAGCGCTGGGCTACACCCTTTCCATTCCCGACGAGGACAAGGTTTTGAACTCGCTTTCCGAGATGAAAGACGAGCTGGCGGTGTTCATGGGAGGCCGCGTGGCCGAGGAGATCTTCTGCGACGATATCACCACCGGCGCCTCCAACGACCTTGAGCGCGCAAGCAAGATGGCCCGCGCCATTGTCACCCAGTACGGCATGAGTCCTCTGGGCACTCAGGTGTTCGGCCAGCCCAACCACGAGGTGTTCTTGGGCCGCGACTATGGCAACACCCAGGATTACTCCGAGGAGACGGCCCGTCGCATCGATGAAGAGGTGGCCAAGATCATGAAGGAGGCCCATGACCGGGCTCACGCGATTCTGTCCTCCCATGCCGATCAGATGGACCTCATGGCCAGCGTGCTGCTCGAGCGCGAGACCGTGGAAGGCGAGGCCTGCGAGGCGCTGCTCGACAACAAGTGGGACGAGTACTTGGCGCGCGAGGACGACATCATCGCCGCCAAGGAGGCGGAAGAGGCCGCGGCCCGCGACAAGGACGCCGAGCTTTTGGCGGCCCAAGGCGAGGGCGATGGCGCGAGCGACACGCCGGGCGCGCCGGGTGCTGCGCCGGCCGATCCCGATGCCGGCGAGACGCTGGCCGACCCGAACTGGCGAAACGAGCCGGTAGAGCCGGGCGACCAGGATCCGAACGCCCCCTTCCGCACGCCTGCCGAGCACGCCGACCGCGCCGATGCACCCACCCAAGCCGAGGTGAACGCCGAGATCGACCGCGAGGACGACATGGATTCCTCCGCCGACGCCCCTGATCCGAACAAGAAGGATTGAGTGAGGGCGCTGCGCTTGGACGCGATCCTCGATTGCCAACATACATAACCTTCGTAGGGGCTGACCTTGGTCAGCCCTTTCTGCTACGGCAACCATGCCTGTAGCAAGGGGCGACCAAGGTCGCCCCCTGCGGAAGCTGATATGACGCCTTCGGGCGCTCTTTTTCGTGCATGCGCCTAAACTTGAAGCCCGCTCTAAGAGATATTACGGTACACTCATCTGAAAACCAGTGTACACGGGCTTTTTGCGCCGTTACACTTATCGGTTGAGAATCTAAGGGAGGAAACGCCGAGGAAGACGAGGCTTCAGCATTCATGATTTGGCATTGCGGACAATACGACTTCGACACCAGCACGCCCATCATCATGGGCATTTTGAACGTGACCCCCGATTCCTTCTCCGACGGCGGCGCTTATCTCGATCCGAAGGCAGCTGTGGCCCACGGTCTGGAAATGGTGCGCGCCGGTGCCGCCATTGTGGATGTGGGCGGCGAGTCGACGCGTCCGGGCGCCACGCCGGTCACGCCCGATGAGGAGTGGGATCGCATCGGCGAGGTCGTGGCGGCCCTGGTGGAGGCCGGCATCTGCGTGTCGGTGGATACGCGCCATGCCGAGGTGGCCGTCCGCGCCCTGCATGCCGGCGCTTCCATCGTCAACGACGTGTCGGGTTTTCGCGATCCCGCCATGCGCGAGGCGGTGCGCCGCTGCGGCTGCGGCTGCGTGGTCATGCACATGAAGGGCGAGCCCGCTACCATGCAGGACAACCCCGTTTACCAGGACGTGGTGGCCGAAGTGCGCGATTACCTGCGCGATGCGGCCGCCGCTTTGGAGGCGGCCGGCATCGACCGCTCCCGCATCTGCGTCGATCCGGGCCCTGGCTTCGGCAAGACGCCCAAGCAAACCATCGAGCTCATGCGCAATCTCCACGAGATCGTCCACCTGGGCTATCCGGTCATGGTGGCGGTCTCGCGCAAGCGCTTCGTGGGCGAGGCCTACCATGTGGAAGAGCTTCACGACCGCGATGTGGCCTCCGCGGCTGAGGCATTGCTCGCCTGCGAGCTGGGCGCCAGCGTGGTGCGCACCCATAACGTAGAGATGACGGCTGCGGCGTTGAAGGATCTGAGGCCGGCGGTGCTTCTGGGACTGGGCTCCAATGTGGCGCTCGTGGCCGAGCCCGGCGAGGAGACCGAGGCCAAAATCGCCCAGCTGAACCTCGCCGTGGGTCAGTTGTGCAGCCTGCCCGACACCCAGGTCATGGACATGTCGTCGTTCTACGAGAGCGAGCCGGCCTACTACGAGGATCAGGATGCCTTCGTGAACGCCGTGGTGCTTCTGCGCAGCGGCCTTCCGCCGAAGGAGCTGCTCGGCTACTTGCACGGCATCGAGAACTCACTCGGTCGCGTGCGCACTATCGAGAACGGCCCGCGCACGCTCGATATCGATATTCTCGACTATCAGATGTACGTCGCTTCCGACGACGAGCTCACGCTTCCGCACCCGCGTGTGACGGAGCGCGATTTCGTTGTGAAGCCCCTGCTGGAAATTCTGCCTGGCTGGGAGTTGGCGGACGGAACCCCCGTGGGGCGCGTGCCCGAGGCGCAGCGCGTTGGGAAGGCAAGGAGGATCTAGCCATGAAGCTGACCGTGCTCGATGAGGTGGCCTCCACCAACGAGGTCGTGAAGAACGCGTTGCGCGAGGGCAAGGCCGAGGGTCTCATTGTTCGCGCCCGACGCCAGTCCAGCGGCTATGGCCGCCAGGGTCGCGAATGGGACAGCCCGGAGGGCGGCCTGTACATGTCCATCCTCTTGCGTCCCGATGTGGCCGGCAGCGGCTTGGCTACCTTGAGCCTGGTGGTGGGGCTTTCGGTCCAGCGCGCCTTAGGCCAGGTGGCGGCGCCGCAGTTCGAGGACGGCATCCAAGTGAAGTGGCCCAACGACGTGATTTATATGCCCGCCGACTGCGAGCGCGCCGACGAGTACCGCAAGCTCTGCGGCATCTCGCTGGAGGCCTGCGGGGGCGGCGTGTGCGTGGGTATCGGCATCAACGTGTTCCGCCCCGAGGTCGACCGTCCCGTGCAGGGTCGCAACGTTCCCGAGTACATGGCGGATATCATGCCGGCCCCTGAATCCGCCCCGGGGCATTTCGTGTCACTGGCCCAGGCCATCGCGGCATTGCCGGAGCGCGAGCAGGCTGCTCGTCGCGAGGAGGTCATCACCGACATCCAGCGCGAGGTCATCGCCCGCATCCTCGTGAACTACGGTCGTTGGCGCGAGCTCGGCTTCATGCCGACGTTGGGCAGCTACGAGGGCTCGTCCTTCCTCACCGGTCGCGCGGTGCGCATCGAGGACGCCGCCGGCACCGCTACTTTGGAAGGCACGGCCACCGGCGTCGACGAGCGCGGTCGCCTTCTCGTCCGCACCGCCGACGACACCGTCCCCGTCGCCTCCGGCGAGGCCCACGTCATGGTGATGCCGTAAGGGCTACAATAGCGCCGAAGAGAAGAAAGGCGCGAAGGCATGAGTGACGAGAAGAAGCTTGACGGGGAATTGAAAGAGGGCGCAGCTGCGCAGGGCGAGCGCGAGCTTGGCGTGGACGCCCAAGCAGCCGGAGATCCGCGCGGGGAGCGGTTGCGCGCCTCGTCGGCGGGTGACGACAAGGTGCTGCGGATGGGGACGGCCTCTATTCCGCGGCTCATCACGGAGTTCGCCATCCCGTCGGTGGTGGGCATGCTCATCAACGGCTCCTACGCCATCATCGACTCGGTGTTTCTGGGGCACGCGGTAGGGGAGATCGGCCTTTCGGCCATGACCGTGGCCAACCCCATCATGATCGTGTTCATGGCCATCGCCATGCTCATCGGCAACGGCGGCAACGCGCTGGCGGCCCTGCGCCTCGGCGAGGGCAAGCGCGACGATGCCGAGCGCGCCCTGGGCAATGTGGTGTCCTTGAGCCTCGTTGCTGCCGTCATTGTGCTCGTCATCGGGTGGAATCCGGCGCTGGTCTCCTGGGTGCTCGATTTGGCGAGCGCCACGCCGGAGGTGCGCCCCTACGCCCAGACGTTCATCCAGATCCTTTGTGCCGGCTTCATCTTGCAGTGCATCGGCCTTGGCGTGAACAATTTCATCCGCACCTGCGGCGCCCCTAACCGGGCGCTCGGCACCATGGTCATCGGTCTGGTGGGCTCGGTGGCCTTCAACGCCCTGTTCGTTCTGGCGCTCGGCTGGGGGGTCATGGGCAGCGCTCTGGCCACGGTGCTCGGCTGGGCCTGTTCGTGTTTGGCGGTGCTGCAGTACTTCTGCCTGCGCAGCGACGTTCCCATGCGGCTGCGCTTGCCCGCCATGCGCCTGAGCTTTTCCATGGATCGCACCATTCTCGCCTTCGGGCTGCCGAGCTTCTGCGTGCAGGCGGGCATGGCCATCGTGAACTTCGTCATCAACTTCCAGCTGGTGAAATACGGGGCCCTGACGCCCATCGGCGCCGACGACGCGCTGGCGGCCATTGGCGTGGTGCAGCGCATCGGGCAGTTCTCGGTCATGCCGCTCATCGGCATCGCCATCGCCCTGCAGCCGCTGCTCGGCTTCAACTACGGCGCTCACAACGTCAATCGCGTTCGCAAGACGCTGTGGTACGGCATTGGGGCGGCGTCTTCCATCTCGGTGCTCATGTTCATCATCGTCGAGGTGTTCGCGGTGCCCATCGCCCATGCCTTCGGTATCTCCCACGACGGTCTCGTTGATTTCACGGCCTTCGCCATCCGCGTGCAGTTCCTCATGCTGCCCTTCGTGGGCTTCCAGATCGTCAGCTCGAACTACTTCCAGGCCACGGGCCAGCCGGCCAAGTCGGTGTTCCTCACCTTGACGCGCCAGATTCTGTTCCTCGTGCCCTTGCTGTACCTGATGCCTGTGGTGCTGCCGCAGCTGTTTCCGCAGTTCACCGGATTGGACGCATTGTACTTCGCGGCACCGGTGGCTGACTTTCTCTCCATCTTCACCACGGCCATCTTCGTGGCCTGGGAAATGGTGCGCCTCCGCAAGCTCGCCGCGATGTACGATTAGTTTTTGAGCACTTGCACAAATTTATTGGCATGGTAGCCCGCTAACCGCTTGAGGCGCTTCGCGAGGGCTGCGGGGCGCGCTCGTCTCCTACCATGAAATTCTTCGAGTGGAAGGAGAGATGCATGGAATCAACGAAGACGCGCAGCGAGGCGACCCAGCGAACGCGGTCGGTGGTCTTTGTCGGCTTGACCATCGCCATCATGGCGGTATCGGCCTGGGTGGTCGTGCCCTTGGGCCCCATTCCCTTCACGCTGCAGATGTTCGCCATCACGTTTGCCATAGTGGTGCTGAGTCCCAAGGAGGCCATTGCGGCCATCACGGGCTATTTGCTGCTGGGTGCGGTGGGGGTGCCCGTGTTCTCGGGCATGCGCGGTGGAATCGGTGTTCTGGCCGGGCCGACGGGCGGCTTTCTGTGGGGATACCTCTTCGGCGTGGCGGCTGCCGCGCTGTTTTTGCACGCGGTGCGCACGAGGCTCGGTATGGCCGGCGGCAAGAATGCGCCGCGGCTCACTCGCGCGGAGAAGACGGCCATGACGCCGCTCCAGCGCGCGGGTGCGTTTCTGCGCAGCTTCGGGGTAGAGATTATCGCCGGCATCATCTTTACGGCTATCGCTTACGTGTGCGGGTGCGTCCAGTACATGGTGGTGGGGCACGTGGATCTGGCCACGGCGTTCCTCACGGCGGTGGCGCCGTTTATGGTCGTTGACCTCTGCAAGATCGTGGCCGCTGTCATCTGCGCCGACGCCGTCCGCGCCGCCGTGCGGTAGGCGTCTCGTCGCTGCTAAATCCTCGAGCAAATGCCAGTTAGGCCCCGAAATGGTCGTCCGGGTGTTGCCATAACGGGGCCGAACTGGCATTTGCTTGCCATTTCACCCCTTAACGGGCATCGCAGCACGCCATAACGGGGCCGAACTGGCATTTACCCTTAGAAAACGGTCGGTAGAAACCCGTCGCTAAAAGGGAAGGCTCCCGCTCGGGAGCCTTCCCTTCATGGGAGCAGATTTCTCGCGAGTTGGCTTACGCCTTGAAGCGGTAGCCGTAGCCGCGTACCGTTTCCACGAGGGCCGGATCGTAGCCGGCGGCGTGAATCTTGTCACGCAGACGCTTGATGTGGGTGTCCACCGTCTTGGTCTCGGTGAGGTACTCCCAGCCCCAGGCGTCGCGGAGCAGATCCTCGCGGGAGACCACCTTGCCGGCGTTCTTCATGAGCGAGGCCAGAAGCTCGAACTCGCGGGGCGTCAGGTCGATCTCGCCGTGGTCGCCGGCGGCGGTGTGGGCGTCCTCATCCAGCGTGATGCCCGAAGCGGTGATGGAATTGCTCGCGCCGGGGAACTCGCCGCCCTGGCCGCGGCGCAGAAGCGCGCGGACGCGGGCGATCAACTCGCGCACGCCGAAGGGCTTGGCGAGATAGTCGTCGCCGCCGATTTCCAAGCCGACGACTTTGTCCAGCTCGGTGTCGCGGGCGGAAAGGAACAGCACGGGGGCCGTGGTCTTCGAACGCAGCCGACGGCACAGCTCGTAGCCGTCCATGCCCGGCAACATAATATCCAAGATAAACAGATCATAGTTGTTGGCGCTTGCCAACGCGAAGGCGTCCTCGCCGTTGTCGACGACGTCGGTCTCGTAGCCCTCCTTTTTCAACGCGTAGCTGACGAATTCGGTGATGGAAGGCTCGTCGTCAACGACAAGGATGCGGCTCGGTGTCTCTATCATGGTCTTGCCTTTCTCTCGTCATATCGACGAATGCCCGTCGGGGGCATATCGTTGAGACATTGCTATAATCTCTCATACGCTAACTATACGCAAATAAGCCCGCAGGGCCGGAAAACTGAGGAAGATTGTCATAATTATGTTACTTGCTATTGACATCGGTAACACCCATACCGTAATTGGGGTCTATGCGGGGGATTCTCTGCGCGCGATGTGGCGAATCGCCACCAATCGGAAGGCGGCGGCCGACGAGCTGCGCATCGTCTTCTCCACGTTGTTTTCCCTCGAGGGCCTCGATCTTTCCCAGGTGCGCGCCTCGGCGGTCGCCTCGGTGGTGCCCCAGCTGACCAAGGCCTGGATGCAGGCGATCAAGGATGCCACCGGCGCGCTCTCGCTGGTGTGCAATGCCGAGACGGCCGAGGGCCTTTTCGACGCCGATTACCCCAACCCCCGCGAGATCGGTGCCGACCGGGTGGCCGACGCGGTGGCGGCCCGGGCGCTTTACGGGGCGCCGGTGGTGGTGGTCGACTTCGGAACGGCCACGAACATCGAGGTCATCGATCGCGACGGCCGCTTCCGCGGCGGCGTTATCGCGCCGGGCGTGCAGACTTCGGCCAACGCGCTGTTCACTCACGGCGCTCAGCTGCCGGACATCGCGCTGGTGGCACCGCCGGCGGTCATCGGCACCAACACGGTGGAGGCCATCCAATCGGGTATCATGTTGGGAGAGGCCGACCGGGTGGACGGGCTGGTGCGCCGCATCTTCGACCAGCTGGGCTATCCGGCAAAGGTCATCGCCACGGGCGGTCTGGCGCCGGTCGTCGAGCGCTACTCGAGTACCATCGACGAGGTGAACACCGAGCTGACGCTGGAAGGCCTGCGCCTTATCGCCGATCGCGCCTACCGCTAGGGGCTGTTGGGCGCGGATGCCTTCGGGAATCCCCGCAATGAGGGGAAGTTGCGCCCTTTGGGGATAGAGGGGCGACGGGGCGCGGCCGCATCGCTAGAATGGGAGCGTCAGCGTTTGGTCGGCAGGACGATTCCTTCCGCCGGCGCTGCGCCATCTATCGATGAGGCTGCCAGGTACGCCTGCGCGCCGCGACATGAGAAAGAAGGGCCCGACGTGTTGACCGACATTGAAATTGCCCAGGCGACCGAACCGAAACCTATTGGCGAGATCGCTGCCATTGCCGGCGTCGACGAAAAGTACCTTGAGCTGTACGGAAACTACAAGGCGAAGGTCGATTACAACCTGCTGCGCGAGGAGGAGCACGCCCCGGGCAAGCTCATCCTGGTGACCGCAATCAATCCCACGCCGGCCGGAGAGGGCAAGACCACCACGACGGTGGGCCTGGCCGATGCGCTTTCGCTGCGCGGCAAGAACGTGGTCGTGGCGCTGCGCGAGCCGTCGCTGGGGCCAGTGTTCGGCATCAAGGGCGGCGCGGCCGGTGGCGGCTACGCCCAGGTTATTCCCATGGAAGACATCAACCTGCACTTCACGGGCGACTTCCACGCCATCGGCGCGGCCAACAACCTGCTCGCGGCGCTTCTGGATGCGCACATCCAGAACGGCAACGAGCTCAACATCGACGTGCGCAAGATCACGTGGAAGCGCGTGGTGGACATGAACGACCGCCAGCTGCGCCACATCGTGGACGGCCTGGGCGGCAAAGCCCACGGCGTGCCCCGCGAGGACGGCTTCGACATCACCGTGGCCAGCGAGGTCATGGCCATCTTCTGTCTGGCCACCTCCATCACCGACCTGAAGGAGCGCCTGGGCCGCATCGTGGTGGGCTACACCTACGACGACAAACCGGTCACGGCCCACGATCTGAAGGCCGAGGGCGCCATGGCCGCGCTGCTGAAGGACGCCCTGAAGCCGAACCTCGTGCAGACGCTGGAGGGTACCCCGGCCTTCGTGCACGGCGGTCCCTTCGCCAACATCGCCCACGGCTGCAACTCCATCATGGCCACCCGCATGGCCATGGCGCTCGGCGACTACTGCGTCACCGAGGCTGGTTTCGGCGCCGATCTGGGCGCGGAGAAGTTCCTCGACATCAAGTGCCGCCTCGCCGGCCTTAAGCCCGATGCGGTGGTGGTCGTCGCCACGGTGCGCGCGCTGAAGAACCACGGCGGCGTGGCCAAGGCCGATCTCAACGAGGAGAACCTGGAGGCGCTGGAGGCGGGCCTGCCGAATTTGCTGCAGCACGTGGAGAACATCACCAACGTGTACAACCTGCCCTGCGTGGTGGCCATCAACGCCTTCCCGACCGACACGAAGGCCGAGCTCGACCTCGTGGAGGCGAAGTGCCGCGAGCTGGGCGTGAACGTGGCTTTGTCCGAGGTGTGGGCGCGCGGTGGCGAGGGCGGCCTGGCCCTGGCCGATGAGGTGGTGGCCTTGTGTGAGAACGGGGATGAGGCCGGTCGCTCTGCGGAGACCTTCACGTTCTCCTACGAGGACGACCTCTCTATCGCTGAGAAGATCGAGGCCATCGCCAAGCGCGTCTACCATGCCGACGGCGTGGTGTTCGAGCCCGCGGCGCAGAAGGAGATCGCGCAGCTGGAGACCCTAGGCTTCGGAGAGATGCCCGTGTGCATGGCCAAGACCCAGTACTCGTTCTCGGACGACGCCACCAAGCTGGGCGCCCCGCGCGATTTCCAGATCACGGTGCGCCAGGTGAAGGTGTCCGCCGGCGCCGGCTTCATCGTGGCGCTCACCGGCTCCATCATGACCATGCCGGGCTTGGGGAAGGCCCCCGCCGCCCATAAGATCGATGTGATGGAAGACGGCACGATCACGGGGTTGTTCTAGCATTTACGTAGTTGTCCGGGCTCGGACTCGGAGCGGAAGTGCCGTGCTCAAACAACATTGAAGTGCACCGTCGGAGTTCTGCTCCGGACGTGCTTCGTGCACTTCAATGAACTGCGCGCGGCACCACCGCACCGAGTCCGAGCCCTGCTTTTTCGGAAAGAAGGGTTTGCGTGGTCGATACCGAGTTTGTGGAGGCGCTGGCTTCAAAGGCCCCGACTCCCGGTGGAGGCGGGGCCTCGGCCTATGCGGGGGCGCTTGCGTCGGCGCTGGCTTCCATGGTGGGCAACCTCACCGTGGGCAAGAAGAAGTACGCCGATGTCGAGGAGCGGATGCGGGCCGAGCTCGTCGAGCTGGACGACACGCGGGCGCACCTGCTGTCGCTCATCGACGAGGACGCTCGCGCCTTCGAACCCCTCGCTGCCGCTTACGGGATGCCCAAGGACACCGATGCTGAGCGTGCGGCCCAGAACGCGGCGCTGCAGAAGGCGCTCGTGGGCGCCTGCGAGGTGCCGCTTGAGATCATGGCCTGCTGCCTGCAGGTCATCGAGTCCTGCGTGTTCGTGGCCCGGCACGGCTCGGTGCTGGCTCTCTCGGATGCCGGGGCGGGCGCCGTGCTCGCCAAAGCAGCGCTTATGGCGGCGAGCCTGAACGTGGTCATCAACATCGGCTCCATGGATGATGTCGATCGGGCCGACGTCTACCGCAATCAGATGGAGGACCTTCTCGCCGCAGGGGGCGCCATGGCCGATGAGGTGTACGCCGATGTCGTGAAGAGGCTTAGCTGATGGCGAGGATTCTGTACGGCAAGGAGGTATCCTCGGCCCTGTGGGAGCGCCTGCTGCCCCGCATCGACCGCTTGCGGGCGCACGGCGTGGCGCCGACGCTCGCCATTGTGCGCGTGGGGGAGCGGCCCGACGATTTGTCCTACGAGCGCACCTGCGCCCGCCAGGCCGATCTCCACGGCATCGCCGTGCGTCGTTTCGTGCTGCCAACGGAGGCGACGCAGGCCGAGCTGGAGGCCGTCATCGACCTCGTGAATGCCGATGCGCGCATCCACGGCTGTCTCATGTTCCGCCCGCTGCCCGCTTCCATGAATGAACGCGCTGTGTGCGACCGCCTGACTCCGGTCAAGGATATCGACGGCATTGGATCGGCGTCGCTCGCCGGCGTGTTCGCCGACACGGGCGAGGGCTTCCCGCCCGCTACGGCCCAGGCGTGTCTGGAAACGCTCGATTTCTACGGCATCCCCGTTGCGGGCAAGCGCGTCGTGGTGCTCGGTCGCAGCCTCGTGATCGGGCGTCCGGTGGCCATGATGCTCTTGGCGCGCCACGCCACCGTGACGCTGGCCCATTCCCGCACTGCCGATGTGGCCGCCCACACCCGCGAGGCCGACATCGTCGTGTGCGCCACCGGCCGCGCCCGCGCCTACGGTCCCGAGTACTTCTCGCCGGGCCAGACGGTGCTCGATGTGGGCATCAACTTCGATGCCGCCGGCAATCTCTGCGGCGATGTGGACTTCGGCGCCGTGGAGCCCGTGCTGGGGCCCGAAGGCGCCATCACGCCGGTGCCCCGAGGCCTCGGCGGCGTGACTACGAGCGTCACTATGGCCCACGTGGTGCAGGCGGCCGAGGCTGGGCAGCGCTAGGGGCGGACGACTCGTGAAACGTGCCTTGCCCCTTGGGGACAGATGGCGGGTATAATGGTGGCGGCCCCCATGGGGCCGCGCGCGACCGGTTCTGATTCGAGAGGAGAGAGGTTGAACAAGCTGCGCATCCTGCTGCTCGCGCTGGCCTACGCCTGCTTTTGGTCGCTGTTCGTGCTGTTCCCCTACCCGGCGAACGTGCTGCCCGAGTCCCATGCCTCCTACGTCGCAGGCCCCGTCTTCGCCAGCAACCTCATCACGCTCGTCACCATGGCCCTTATGGGTGGGGTGCTCGTGGTGTTTCGCGACAGCCTGGCCGAACGGGTGGCCGGCAGCACGGCGGCCATCGTCGGGTCCGGCGCCTTGCTGCTCGCCTGCGCGGCCGCGCTCGTTGCCAGCGCCGATGCCGGAGCGGTCCCGCGCTGGATGATGGCTGCCTACCCCGCCATCATGGCGCTTTACGGCGTAGTGATTGCCCTGGCCCTCGCGGCGGCATCGCGGCGCTTGACCCCTCGGGACAACGCCGTCGTGCTCGCCCTCTCCCTGCTTCTGTCGTTTCTAATCGGCGAGGCCATCGTGGCGCTTACGGATCCCCTGCCCACCGGCGACATCTCAAACCCTCTCATGTTCGCCCTGAGCAGTATCTTCCTGGTGATTCTCGGCCACATTGGCTGCGATGCCCCCAAAGCACCGCTTCCGTCCCGCCTCGCGCCGTCCCTTTCGGGGCGCGCCGCCGTGCCCGCGACGGCCATTCTGCTTTGCTACCTACTGGGAAGCGGGGCGTTCATGAGCCTCTCGTCGGTGGCTCGGGGCGAGACCTGGTTTTCCGATGGATGGATTCACTGTGCCTTCGCCCTCGTGCTCTATCCGGCCTTCTGCCTCTTCACCCTCGCCGCATGGCGGCAGCGGCGCGCGGCCTTTCCGTGGCTCGGCTTCTTCATCCTCTGCATCGCCTGTCTCTACTGCACCGCCCTGCTCTACTCGCCGTTGGCTGTGCTGTGCCGGGCCTTGATCCTGTCAAGTCGCCCCATGGCCATCACGCTGCTGTGGGTGGCGGTTCAAGAGGGCATGGGAGCGCGGGACCTCCCTTGGTGGCTGGCTGCGGTCGCTGCGCCCATGCTCATCGTGGCCGTCGACTGCGCCATCCATACCGTCGGGCTTATCGGGCTCTCTCCCGGACAGATGGACTCGGTGGTCAACGCCGTCATGCTCGTCACGGCCTTCGCCATGACGCTGGGGATGCTCTGGTTCGTGCGCCTGCGCCCTGACGGTGCCGAGCCCGCAAGCTCCGAATGCGCTGCAGGCGCCGCCGATGTATCGGAGATTCTCGCCGCCATGGCCGATGCCCATGGGCTGAGCGAGCGGGAGGGGGAGGTGCTCGGGCTGCTCTATCGCGGCAACACCCAGAAAAAGATCGCCGAGCGCCTGTTCCTTTCGGTGAGCAGCGTGCAGACCTACGCGAAGAGCCTCTATCGGAAGCTCGGCGTGCACTCGCGCCAGGAGCTGATCGACATGGTTAACGAGGCCGCGAATGGAAACGACCGGACCCGCTGAGGGGCCCGGTCGCAAAGGGAGGGATGAGGGGTTCTTGGCTTACCAGACGGTAATGGCTGTGGCGCAGAGGGGGCTGTCCCAGGCGTAGCCGCCGTCTTCACCGACGAAGGAGTCGGCGAGATCCTCGAAGCTCGCCGGGTGGGCGGGCGTCATGTCGCCGGTCAGCGCGTGGATGACCGTGTAGCGCCCGGCGGTGAAGATGTGCGAGTTCGAGAAACCGCCCGGCATGTTCCAGTTGATGCCGCCGCAGGGGTTGCCCGCCTGGATGCCGGCGGCGTACAGGCCCGGGATGGGGGCGCCCTCGTTGTCGATCACCCGGTAGCGGTTGTCCACCATGATGCCGGCGTTGATGCCCGACATGCCCACATCGCCCTTGATGCAGAAGAAGGGGGGAGTGTCGATGGCCGCCATATCGGATCCGGCGACGCCGAAGTCGTCGTCGCAGCCCTTGGCGCACAGCTCGTTGTAGCGCTCGATGCTGGCGACGCCGTCGGCCACGGGAATGCCCGCCGCCTCGCAGAGCTCCTCCAGGGTGTTGCCCGATACCACCGTTTCCGGATCCATCCAGGCGCTTCCCTCGCCCACGAGGGCCACCGGCGGCACGCCGGGAATGCCCTCCACGGCGCCCTCGGTCTTAGAGTCGAAAATGCGGAAGTGGATGCCGCGGTCCTCGGGCTTGTAAGTGGCGGACATGGAGATGTTCAGGCTGCTCATGGGGATGGTCTCGTTGCAGAAGCGCTTGCCGTGGACATCGAGGGCCAGGAAGGGGTAGAACATAAAGGGGCCGATGTAGTTGGTGTGGATCTGCCGCGCATGGCCGAGGGGCGCCATGCGGCCGCCCGCCAGAATACCGAGGATGTGGCCGTCGCCGGTGTGGTTCACCAGGCACAGGGGGAACATGGCGGCGTCGCGCAAATTGCGGTCCACCATGGACTCGTTGTTCATGTAGTCGCCGGCGGCCAGCACGACGCCCTTGGTGGCGTTGAGCTTGACGTAGCTGCCGTCCTTTTGCTTGCCGATGGCGCCCGTTACGGTGCCGTCCTCCTCCTGGACCAGCTGCACGCAGGGGGTCTCGTAGTAGAACGTGGCGCCGCCCTCGGCCGCCTTCTGGGCCAGGGCCACCATAAGATCCTGGTTCGAGGCCTGGGTGGCATCGCACACGGCGACGACGCCGCCATCGTCGTAGCGGATGGAGCTGTCGGTGAGGAACTCGATGGGCTCGATGCCGACCGAGCGTCCCTGGCTGATAACCCAGGGTACGGCCTCCTCGGCATATTCCACATAGTAGTTGAACAGCTCGTTGTTGATGCGCCAGTCGTTGAGGCGGGCCCAGTCGCTGCGCCACCGCACGATGCCGGCGGGGTTCGAGTGGGCCTTTACGACGAAGGAGCAGCCGTTGCCGTTGGCCGAGACCGTGGCCTCCTTCTGGAGGCAGGCCACCTTCGCGCCCTCCTCCACGGCGGTGAGCACGGCGGGCACGCCGGCACAGCCCGCGCCTACTACGACGATGTCGTAGGTTTCCTCGGCGGCAAATTCCGTAATGGGCTCGCGTTCCACGATGCTGAACTCGAAGTCGCTCTCCTTGAGGTCGGCCGGCAGCTCGCCGGCCGCCGTGCTGGCGAGCGCGTCGTTGGCTGCCGGAGTCGACGGGGCACAGCCGGCGGCGCCCAGAAGTGCGGCGCCCGCCGCCAGGCCGGCCCCGCCCTTGAGGAACGTCCGTCGATCCATGTTCTCCATGTTTCCCTCCTTGGGGTCGTTGCACGTGGGCGCTTCTCCGCGCCCGGGGCGGCTTGTGCCGCCTCGGTGCCCATACTGCCCCTCTTGCCGCTTTCGCGCTTCCCATGGAAAGGGGGGTAATGTGTCGCGCCCTTTCCCATAAAATGGTGATATGACTGTATGAGCGGCACCTTTTGGGCCGCCATCCCCGCTGTGGCCGCCGGCGGCCGTCCGCCGGTCGCTTCCGTCCGCCTTCGGCGGCCCGCGACGCCGCTGCCCGATTGGGGCGGGCCCGCGGGGGTCGGGCGCGGCTTCTCGTGGAATGATGGGAGGCGTACCGATGCGCGACGATTGACCGAAGAGGAGCAACCATGGCCATCTTCAGCCCCACCGAGATCACCGACAACTACATGAGGGCCTCCGTGGGCAAGGCCGCCTCGCCGGCATGGCGGCTGTTCCTGCTGGCGGTGGCCGCCGGCGTGCTCATCGGGCTCGGCGCGGTCACCTCGTCCACGGCCGCCCACGGCCTGGAGAACGCCGGGCTCGTGCGGCTCATGTCGGGGCTCATCTTCCCCGTCGGCCTCATGATGGTCATCCTCATGGGCACCGAGTTGTTCACGGGCAACGCGCTCATGGTGACCGCCGCCATCGACGGCCAGATCACCTGGGGACGGCTTTTCCGCAACTGGGGCATCGTGTTTCTCGGCAACCTCGTGGGGGCCGTGGCCTTGGCCGCCTGCATGGCGTTCTTCGGCCAGCTGAACATCGGCGGGGGAGACTTGGCGGTGTACACGGCCAAGGTGGCTGCCGCGAAGAACGCGCTGCCGTGGATGAACGCCTTCGTGCTGGGCATCTTCTGCAACCTCATGGTGTGCATCGCCGTGTACCAGGCCAACACCGCCCAGGACACCGCCGGCAAGGTGCTCGCCATCTTCTTCCCCATCATGGGCTTCGTGCTGGCCGGCTTCGAGCACTGCGTCGCTGACATGTACTACGTGCCCGCGGGCATTTTCGCCTATATGAACCCGGCGTACACGGGGCTCATCGATGCGGCGGGCATCAATGTGGCCCTGCTCAACTTCGGCGACTTCATCTTCGCGAACCTCATTCCCGTGACCTTGGGCAACATCGTTGGCGGCGTGGCCGTGGGGCTGGTCATGTACGCCTGCCATGGCACGAAGAGGGCGTAGAAGAATCTGCCGAATTCTTCAGGAATGTGGGTAATTCGGTCAGGTTTTGCGGCTTCCCTGCGGGTGCTCTTGCGAAGCGCGGTCGACGGCCTATGATGGGAGCATGGCGAACGGACTGACATATCAGCGCACCACCACGACCCCCGAGGCCACCAAGCAGCTGGCGGCGACGCTCGCGCCCTACCTGCACGCGGGCGACACCATCGTTCTGACCGGCGATTTGGGGGCGGGGAAGACCCAGTTCGTGCAAGGAGTGGCCGCAGCCCTCGGCGTGCGGGCGGCGGTGACAAGCCCCACCTTCAACATCCTTTTGGAGTACCACGACGGGCGCCTGCCGCTGTACCACTACGACCTGTACCGGCTGGATGCGCGCTGGCAGCTGGAGGACATCGACTACTACAGCGCCATCGACGGCGACGGAGACGGAGCGGCCTTCGTGGAATGGGCCGAGAAGTTCCCCGAGGACATGCCCTACGACTATCTGGAGATCGCCATCACAGTCGACGGCGACGGCGCACGGCGCATCGTCGCGCACTCCTTCGGATCCCGTTCGCGCCAGCTTTTGTGCGTGTGGGCCAACGATTCCAAATCGCGCTTGGGAAAGTGCCAGCTGTAGAGAGAGACCTCGGGCAGTTCGCTATCTTGGGTTCGCTATCTTGCGGCGCGCGGGCAGTGGGGTACAATAGGCCGCACTGATTTGTCGTTTTCGGGAAGGTTCTCCCTTTGAATACACAGCGTTCTTTCGTACTTGCCTTCGACACGGCCAACGAGGTCATTGCCATTGGGCTGGGAAAGCTTGATGCCGCCACGCAGTCGATCGAGTGCGTGGCGAGCGTGGAAGTGGAGGCGCGGCGGGCGTCGAACACCCAGCTACTGCCGCGCATCGATGAGCTGTGCGCCCAGGCCGGCGTGGGCCGCGGCGAGATCGCCTGCGTGGCCGTGGGACGAGGCCCGGGGTCGTTCACCGGGGTGCGCATCGCCCTGGCCTGTGCCAAGGGCATCGCGTCCGCGTTAGAGGTGGGCCTTGTGGGCGTCTCGTCGCTGGACGCGGTGGCCTGGGGCGCGTGGAAGGCGAGTGAGCGCGGGTCATTGCTCGTCGTGGCCGACGCCATGCGCCGCGAGGTGTATCCCGTGGAATACCGCCTGAGCGACGCGGGGGCGGAGCGCGTGACCGCCGACCGCGTGATCAAGGCGGATGCCTTCGCCGAAGAGCTCGGCGCGACAAGTGCCTCCGATCGCCTGATCGCGGGCGATGCCCTGCGCAAGTACGTGGAGCTTTTCGAAGGCGCGGGCATCCTTCTGCCCGAGGCGCTGTGGACGCCGACGGGCGCGGGCCTCTTGATGGCGCTTCGGGCCTCATGGCGCGCGGGGGAGTGCGATCCCCTCGACGCCGAGCGCCACGATCCGGCCTTCGCCCTGCCCGTGTACACGCGCCTGTCGGACGCCGAGGAGAACGAGCGGCAGCGCCTGGCCCGGGCCGACGGTGCCCTGGCGGGCAAGCGGGGCTCGAAGCACGTGACCATGAACGACACGGCCATCGCCAACGCCCGGGCCAACGGCGAGGGCATCGCCTACAAGCCGCTCGATGCGTGTCATGTGGCCGATGTGGCGGCCCTGGAGGCGGCCGTGATGGGAACCGATGCGTGGAACGAGACGCTCGTGGCCGACGAGCTGGGCCGCGCCGACCGGGTATGGTGGGCCGCCTACGCCGCGGACCCGAAGATGCCGCTTTCCGCCGAGGCGCCTCTGGTGGGTTATGCCGGCGGCTGGGTGGTCGACGGCGACTTGCAGATTCTGAAGGTGGGAGTGGATCCCGCATGGCGCCGCCACGGCATCGCTCGCGTCCTGCTCGCCCGCGTGGCCGACGACGCCCGCAACCTGGGGGCGCGCACGAGTTCGCTGGAAGTACGTGCCGCAAACGCCGGGGCCCAAGCGCTGTATGCGGCCCTCGGCTACGAGGTGCTGGGCCGCCGCCCGCGCTACTACTCCGACGGCGAGGACGCCCTCATCATGCAGGGCCCTCTGCCCACCATCACCCTGGCAGCGGTTCCGAACGGTGCGGTGGCTGACGCGCGGCCTGGCTATGTTTCGGGCCCAGGGGCGACCGAGGTCGCCCCCTACGGGGAGAGCGATGTGATCGCGACAAATCATCCTCTCATTCTGGCCATCGAGTCTTCCTGCGACGAGACGGCCGCCGCCGTCATCGACGGCGGGGGAGTTTTGCGCTCGGACGTGGTGGCGACCCAGGTGGATTTCCACGCCCGCTTCGGCGGCGTCGTCCCCGAAATTGCCAGCCGCAAGCACATCGAGGCCATCTGCGGCGTGTGCGACGAGGCGCTCGACGTCGCTGCGGCGAGCCTGGGGCGATCGAGCCTCCGCTGGCGCGACCTCGATGCCGTGGCCGTCACCTACGCGCCGGGACTCGTGGGCGCACTCGTGGTGGGCGTGGCCTTCGCCAAGGGCGCGGCCTGGGGCGCCGACATTCCTTTTATCGTGGTGAATCATTTGGAAGGGCACCTGTACGCCAACAAGATCGGGCTGGAGGATTTCGCGCCGCCGGCGGTGGTCTCGCTCGTGTCCGGGGGCAACACTCTGCTCGTGCATATGGCCGACTGGGGCGACTATCGCGTGCTCGGCGCGACGATCGACGATGCGGTGGGCGAGGCCTTCGACAAGGTGGCCAAGGCGCTGGGCCTGGGCTACCCCGGCGGCCCGGTCGTCTCGAAGTTCGCCGCCGAGGGCGACCCGGATGCCATTCCGTTCCCCCGGGCCATGCTGCATTCGGGTGATTTGCGCTTCTCGCTCTCGGGCCTGAAGACCGCCGTGGTCACCTACATCAACAACGAGCGCGCCGCCGGGCGCGAGCTCAATGTGCCCGACATCTGCGCGAGCTTCACGGCGGCCGTTGTGGACGTGCAGGTGGCCAAAGCCCGCGCGGCCCTGCGCGAGACGGGGGCGCCCACCTTCTGCCTCGGCGGCGGCGTGGCGGCCAATCCGACCTTGCGCGCCGCCTACGAGCAGATGTGCGCCGAGGAGGGCGTGCGCCTCGTGATGCCGCCGCTCGCCTCCTGCGGCGACAACGCCGGCATGATCGCCGAAGTGGCGCTCGACCGCTATCGGGCCGGGGCGTTCTCGCCGCTTAGCACCGACGCTTTGGCCCATGGCGACTTGGAGGTGCCGTACTAGCGGCTCCGGGCGTCAGGGTTCGGGCGTTTCCGATTGCCCTTAGCGGCCCGGAGCGTTGAGCCCAAAACAAAAGCCCGAAGAGTCGGCGGCTCTTCGGGCTGGGCGAGCGATGGGGCAGGTGCCCCGTGGCCTTTGCGGGCCGAGGCCTTCTCTAGTGGCGGCAGGCGTTGGCGGGATCCATGAGCGCGACCTTGCCCTCCGCGAACAGGCGGGCCACGTTACCGACGTTGGGCTCGGTGGTGTCGGAGTAAACCTTGATGCCGGCGTTGGTGAAGCGAGTGAACGGCGGCATGCCCATGCCCACGGTGAGAATGCCGTCGACGCCGATGCCGGAGACGAAGTCGATCACGCCGCCGCAACCCACGGCATCGTGATCGGCGTTCTTCACCGACTCGACGCCCACGATGTTCATGTCGTCATCGAACTCGACGACGGTCATGTACGCGGCGTGGCCGAAGTGCCCGCTGCGGATGCTCTCGAGGCCGGCGTCGGTTTCGCTGGGGATGGCGATCTTCATGCGAATGCTCCTTTGCTGTTGCGACTTGCCCTTTGCTCGGGCAAGTCATACGTGTCTTTCAGGGCGAATTATAGCTTGAGCTGCGTCAAACATGCGTTGAAAATCGGCGACGACCTCCGAAGTGGCGTCCGGTGCACCAGCGTTCGAGGCGCCGTTGCTTCTAGCTCGCTCGCGCTGTATCCGTTGAAAGCTGAATAGCGGGGCGGATGCGACGCAGACGCGGAGACGAGCTGCCGGACTGCAATCTTAATACCGTCTTAATGCGGGCGCATGAACCTTAACGGCGTCTTTAGCCCTTGCTGATTATGCTGACATTCATCGGGTGGTGCTCTTGCGCGCGAAGCGCGTTGCCTCCCGGATGTTGGCAAGCGGTCCTGCGGGATCTTGAGAGACAAGGGCAAGATCATGTTCGTGGTGACACCTATCGTGGGCGTGTTGGCGCTCGTCGCGATGGCGTATTTGGCAGTTTTGCTGCTGCGGGGCGGTGAGCAGCGATGAGCGCGATCGCGGGGTCGGAGTTTCTGCAGGCGGGCGTGCTGGTGGCGCTCGTCGTGGCCTGCGCCCTCCCGCTTTCGGGGTATTTGGTTGACGTGATGGAAGGTCGGCCCCTTCTCATTCGGCGTGCGCTTGGCCCGCTCGAGCGCTCTGCGTGCCGTCTTGTGGGCGCGCGCGAGGATGATGGTATGGATTGGAGGCGTTTTCTCGCCAGTGCGCTCGCCTTTACGGCGGTAAGCTTTATTGGCCTCTTCACCCTGCTGATCTGCCAAGGCGCACTGCCTTGGAACCCCGAGGGCTTTCCGGGGCTTGCGCTCGATACGGCCTTCAATATGACGGCGAGCTTTGTGACGAACACCAATTGGCAGCCTATCGCCGGTGAGACGAATCTGAGCTACTTCTCGCAGGCGGTTGGTCTGGCGGTGCAGAACTTCCTTTCGCCGGCCGTCGGCATCGCGGTGGCATTCGCGTTGCTGAGGGGCCTGGCATCTTCGGACGGCGGCAAGCTCGGGAACTTCTTCGTCGATGTCGTGCGCGCGGTGCTCTACGTGCTGCTGCCCCTGTCGCTGGTGCTCGCTTTGGTGGGAGTATGGCAGGGATCTCCCCAGACGTTTCAGGGCTATGAGATGGTGCAGCTTTTGGAGCCGGTGAGCGTTGATGCCGAGGGGGCTCTCGTCGATGCCGATGATCCGACGGCGGTGCAGGAGGTGACCGAGGCGGTCGTACCGCTCGGTCCGCAATCGTCTCAGGTGGCTATCAAGCAGCTGGGAACAAACGGCGGCGGTTTCAACGGCGCGAATTCCGCCTCGGCTTTGGAGAACCCCACGCCGCTTACGAATCTCCTCCAATGCGCGGCGATGCCGCTCATCCCCTTCGCTCTGGTATTTGCTTTCGGGCGCATGGTGGGCGACCGTCGGCAGAGTCGCGCGCTCATGACGGTTGTCCTCGCGATTCTCGCGGCGGGCCTGTTTTCCGTTATCGCCGCCGAGACGGCGGCCACGCCCCAGCTTTCAGCCGATGGGGCAGTGTATCTGGGCGCCTTGGATCAGTCGGCTGGCAATATGGAGGGAAAGGAATGTCGTATCGGCGTCGGAGAATCGGCGGCGTGGACGGCGCTCACGAGCGCTACTTCCAACGGTTCGGCCAACGCATCAATCGAGGCCATGACTCCTATCGGAACGCTGGTGCCGCTGGCGCTCATCGGACTTGGCGAGGTGGTCGGCGGCGGTGTCGGCACGGGTTTGGTGGGCCTGCTTGGCTTCGCGGTGCTGGCGGTGTTCGTTGCGAGCCTGATGATAGGACGCTCTCCTGAATACCTGGGTAAGAAGCTGGGTCCGGCCGAGATGCGCATGGCGGTCGTTATCGTGGTGGCGCCGGCGCTTGCCATCCTGCTTGCCGCATCGGTGCTTGTGATGAGCCCCGCCAGCGCGGCGGCGGTGGGAACTCCGGCTCCCTTCGGTTTTACCGAGTTGCTGTATGCGGCCACTTCGGCCGGCGGAAACAATGGCAGCGGCCTTTCCGGTCTGAGCTCGAACACGCCGCTGATCAATGTGGTGCTGGGGGTGGAAATGCTCTTTGCCCGCCTGGCTCCGCTCGCTGCGGCGCTGGTGCTCGCCGGGAATTTGGCGCAGCTCAAGGTTCAGGCGACGGGAGCGGTCGGGCTTTCCACCTCCGGCGCTTTGTTCGCCGTGCTGCTGTTGGTCATCATCGTGCTCATCGGCGCGCTCTCCCTTCTTCCGGCTTTTGCGCTGGGACCTCTGGCCGAGCAGTTCATGGGTGCGTTCTAGGTAAGGTGCGTGGTCTATGAAAAAGGAAACGAAACGAGCGATTCGCGACGCTTTCGCCAAGCTGTCCTTTCGCAGCCAGGCTCAAAATCCGGTTATGCTCATGGTGTATCTGTCGGCCTGTTTGACCACCGTGCTGCTTGCGTTGGCGCTCGCGGGCATATCTGACGCTCCGTGGGGCTACATTGCGGCAATTTGCGTGGTGCTATGGGCGACGGTGCTGTTCGGAAACTTTGCCGAGTCGCTCGCCGAGGGTCGCGGCAAAGCGCAGGCCGATGCGCTGCGCTCCGCCAAACGCGATGTCGAGGCGTGCCTCATAGACAACGCCGCCCTCGCTGATGCCGCCACGATGGAAGACCCGTCGGCGTTTCTTGCTGATCGAGGCCGCGCGGTGGGATCGGCTACGTTGAAGCGGGGGCAGGTGTACCTTGTTCGCGCGGGCGAGCAGGTGCCCGCCGACGGCGAGGTCATCATGGGGGCGGCAAGCGTGGACGAAAGCGCGATTACCGGCGAATCGGCGCCGGTCGTGCGCGAGAGCGGCGGCGATCGGTCGTCGATTACCGGAGGCACGACGGTGCTCTCCGATTGGCTGGTAGCGCGGGTGACCGCTGAGGCGGGTCAGAGCTTTCTCGATAAGATGATCGCCATGGTCGAGTCAGCCGCGCGCAAAAAGACCCCCAACGAGCAGGCTCTCGAGCTGCTGCTCATCGCGCTGACGTTGGTGTTTCTTGCGGTGTCGCTGTCCTTGTACCTGTTCGGAGCATTTACCGCCGCGCAGCACGGCTCGGGAAATCCTCTGGGAATCACCTCGTTGGTGGCGTTGTTCGTGTGCCTGGCGCCTACCACCATCGGCGCGCTGCTGTCCGCTATCGGCATTGCCGGCATGAGCCGACTGAATGCAGCCAATGTGCTGGCCACCAGCGGACGTGCCGTCGAGGCGGCGGGTGATGTAGATGTGCTCCTGCTCGACAAAACGGGCACTATCACGCTCGGCAACCGTCAGGCTGCGGCCTTTCTGCCCGTTGGCGGCGTTAGCGAGCGCGAACTTGCCGATGCGGCTCAGCTGGCAAGCCTGGCCGACGAGACGCCCGAGGGACGCAGTGTGGTGGTGCTCGCCAAGGAGCGCTTCGGCATCCGCGAGCGCGAGTTGGCGCAGTCCGGTTTTGCGGTAGTTCCCTTTACGGCCCAAACGCGCATGAGCGGTGTGGATTTCGAGGGTCACGAGATTCGCAAGGGTGCGGCCGACGCCGTGCGGGCTTACGTGGAAGCGCGCGGGGGCGTCTTTGGCGCGGAGGTGGCCGCCGTGGCCGAGGAGGTGTCTCGATCGGGCGGGACGCCTTTGGTGGTGGCGCGCGATGCGCGCGTGCTCGGCGTCATTCACTTGAAGGACATCATCAAGTCGGGCATTCGCGACAACTTCGCCGACTTGCGCGCCATGGGCATTAAAACAGTGATGGTCACGGGCGATAACCCCCTCACGGCCGCTGCCATCGCCGCTGAGGCGGGGCTTGACGACTTCATCGCTGAGGCCACGCCCGAAGCGAAGCTTGCGGCCATCCGCCGCTACCAGGCCGAGGGGCATCTGGTCGCCATGACCGGCGACGGCACCAACGACGCTCCGGCGCTGGCCCAAGCCGATGTGGCCGTGGCCATGAACTCCGGCACTCAGGCGGCCAAGGAGGCCGGCAACATGGTGGACCTGGATTCCTCGCCCACCAAGCTCATCGAAATCGTGCGTATCGGCAAGCAGCTGCTCATGACCCGCGGCAGCCTCACCACGTTTTCGATCGCCAACGACCTGGCAAAGTACTTCGCGGTCATCCCTGCGCTGCTCGTGCCCCTTTATCCGGGTTTGGAGGTGCTCAACATCATGCATCTGGCCACACCCGCCTCGGCGATGCTTGCGGCCATCATATACAACGCTCTTATCATCGTCGCGCTCATTCCGCTTGCGCTGCGCGGGGTGAAGTGTCGCGAGGCGTCGCCGCACCGTCTGCTCGCGCGCAATTTGGCAGTGTACGGCTTGGGCGGCGTGATCGTTCCCTTTGCGGCCATCAAGGCGCTCGATGCGCTCATGGTACTTGTCGGCGTTGCGTAAAGGCATCCGGGCCGCAACATGGCGGCGGCCTTCGTTTGAACCGTTGTGAAGGCAATTTTCGAGAACAGGAAGAACGCATTATGAGTGGAAAGATGGTGACGCGGTGCTTCGCGAGTGCCCTGGCGTTGTTTATCGCGGCAAGTGTGCTGTGCGGGATCGTTTACCCCTGGGCTGTGACGGGGCTGTCGGCTATAGCGTTCCCGTACCAGGCGACAGGCTCTATTATCGAGGTCGACGGGGTGAAGTACGGCAGCGAGTTAGTGGGACAGCCCTTTAGAAGCGACACCCATTTGTGGGGTCGGCCCACGGTGGTCGACGCCGGCTCCTTCTCCGATGCGGAGGGGCAGCCGCTTTTGTGGTACAGCCCCGAGAACCTCAGTCCCGCGAGCGACGAGTTTGCCGCGCGAGTGGACGAACGCATACAGCAGGTGCGGGCGGCCCATCCCGACCGTGCCGCGCAGCCCGTTCCAAGTGATTTGGTGACGGTGTCGGGATCGGGCTTCGATCCGCATATCTCGCCGGCCGCTGCCGATTACCAGGTGGAACGTATCGCTGCGGCAACGGGACGGCCCGAGAGAGAGGTGCGTGCCATTATTGCTCAGTGCACCGAGTACCCCCTGTTGGGCATTATCGGAGAAGCGCGGGTGAATGTGCTGAAGGTGAACCTCATGCTCGACGGCGTGCTGGAGTAAGTGGAGCTTGGCGCGCTTGGAGAAAACCTGAGGGAAACGGATAGCGAATGAGATGCGGCTGAGGGGTGGGGCGTGCTAGGATGCAGGGGCGCTGTCGGGACGACGCGAAAGGGCAAGTGACGTGGCGGAAGTTCGAGAGAGATGGGAGATCGGCGGCGGCCGCGGCGACCCCGATGCCATCCTACAGCGAATCCGGGAGGAAGAGGAAGCGGGTGAGGCGGAGCGCTTCGAGGGGCGCGGCCGGCTCAAGGTGTTCTTCGGGTACGCCGCCGGCGTGGGAAAGACCTTCGCCATGCTCACCGAGGCTCATCATGTCCAAGATGAGGGCGTCGATGTGGTAGTGGGCTACGTTGAGCCGCACACGCGTGCCGACACCCTTGCCTTGCTCGATGGCCTGGAAGTGCTGCCCGTGAAATCGGTGAAGCACCGAAACGTCGCTTTGCGCGAATTCGACCTCGACGCCGCCCTGAAGCGCCGTCCCCAAGTTGTGCTGGTAGACGAGCTGGCGCATACCAATGCGCCGGGGTGCCGCCATCGCAAGCGCTATCAAGATGTCGAAGAGCTGCTCCGTGCGGGTATCGATGTGTACACGACGGTGAATGTGCAGCATCTCGAGGGGCTTAACGACAAGATTGCCTCCGTGACGGCTGTGGCGCCCTCCGAGCGGATCCCCGACCGCGTTTTCGACGCGGCCGATTCGGTCGAAGTCGTCGATTTGGAGCCTGCTGACCTCATCAAGCGCCTGCGTTCGGGCAAAATCTACACGCCCGAGCGGATCGGGTCGGCGCTTTCGCACTTTTTCTCGCGATCGAATTTGGCGGCGCTGCGCGAAATTGCCCTGCGTCGCGCTGCCGACCGCCTCACGCGCGCCTCTGCGGCTACGGTGCCGCATGCGGCTGGCGGCGAAGACGTTTTGGTGCTGGTGACCGCCGATGCGGCGGCGCCGCGAGTTATTCGCGCGGCAGCGGGTATGGCCGAGGCGTTTGGCGGCTCGTGCACGGCGCTTGTGGTCGAATCGGGCGGCGAGGGGCGATCGAAAGGCGATGCGGCCCTTGCCCGCTCGATCACCCTTGCGGAGGAGATGGGTGCGCACATCGTCACGTTGACGGGGGACGATCCGGTGCAGCCCGTGGCCCTTTACGCCGCAGCGGCGGGTATTCGCCGTATCGTGGTGCCCTCGATGCCCGGTCGCATCGGCCTGCTCGGATGCGGGGACGTGGCGTCGCGGTTGATGCGGGCCGCTCCCGAGGCCATGGTGACGGCCGTCCCCGCGGTGGACGCCCCCTCGGTGCTCGAGCGCTTGCGCACCCATGCGAGCTTTCGCCTCACGGCCTCCGATGTTTTTCGAGCGCTTCTCGCGATAGCCGTTGCGACGGCGCTGGGGGAAGTGGCGTGGCTGGCAAGCCCTACGCCCTCGATCATCCTCATGACCTATCTGCTGGTCGCGCTGCTGCTCGCCACGCGCGCGGATGGTTTTCTGTATGCCGTGCTTGTGGCGCTGGGCAGTGTCGTGGCCTACAACTTCTTCTTCACGGCGCCGCGCTACACCTTCCATGCCTATAGCCTATCGGCCCCCATCATCTTCGCGTTTCTGCTGATAGGAACATTGGGGGCCTCATCTTTGGCCATCCGACTGAAGCGTCAGGCGACCACGGCGGCGCGACGGGCCTATCGTACCGAGGTGCTTTTGGAGAGCAGTCGGGAGTTCCAGGCGGTCGTGAGCCTCGGCGCTTGTTTGGAGACGGCGGCGGCCCAAGTGGTGAAGATTCTCGATCGGCCGGTGGTGATGTACCAGGTCGACGGGGCGGCGCATGGCGGCCTCCTTCCGCCGCGGGTCTTCGATGTCCCCGGCAGCGGCGGGGGAGACGCCGAGAAGCTGGATCTCGCGGCTCCGGGCGAGATGGCTGTTGCGTCGTGGGTCGCCGCCAATGGCGAGGCCGCCGGCGCGACGACGGATACCTTGCGCGAGGCGCGCTGCCTGTACCTTCCCATTCGTTCGAAGGATCGCGTGTTCGGTGTGGCGGGATTGGTGATGGAGCAAGGCGACGACGACTTCGGCTCCTTCGAGCGCAATCTGCTCGTAGCGCTGCTTGACGAATGCGGTCAGGCGGCGGAGGCTCTGGCGCTGGCGAGCGAGCGGAAGAACCTCGCCGTGAAGGCCGAGAAGGAGGCGCTGCGCTCGAATCTGCTGCGTGCCATTTCCCATGATTTGCGAACGCCGCTCACGAGCATCTCGGGCGACGCCGATATGTTGCTCGCCTCGGGGGACGTCCTGGACGAGGCGCAGAGGAAGCGTTTGACGTCGGATATCCATGAGGACGCGAATTGGCTGATCAATCTGGTGGAAAATTTGCTGTCGGTGACGCGGCTCGACGACGGCGACGTCGAAGTGTCGCGCGCCCCCGAACTGGTTTCCGACGTGCTGGCCGATGCGCTGCGCCATGTCAGTCGCTTTGTGAGCGAGCATCGGCTGACGGTGGAGATCGAGGATGAGTTTCTCCTGGCTCAGATGGACGGACGTTTGATTGTGCAGGTGGTGGTGAACCTTTTGAACAACGCCATCGCCTACACGCCCGCGGGGTCGTCCATTCGCCTCACCGCGCATCGCGAGCGCAGCGCTTCCGGCGATAGGGTGGTTGTCGCGGTGGCCGATGACGGTCCGGGCATCCCTCCCGCCGAGCAAGCGCGCGTGTTCGATCTGTTCTACCACGGGGGACGGGTGGGCACAGGCTGCGAGGACGGCGAAGGGGGCGATGCGCGTCGAGGAATGGGGCTGGGTCTTTCGCTTTGCCGCTCTATCTTAAAGGCGCACGGCAGTGATATCGTGTTGCGCGATGCCTATCCGCACGGTTGCGTGTTCTCGTTCGCTCTTCCCGCGGCAGAGCTGCGCGAAGAGGCTCCGGTTGGCGTCGTCGAGGAAGGGAGTGCGGACGATGAGCGATAGAGACGAGGGCGTTATCCTCGTTGTGGAGGATGACCCGGCGGTGCGCAATCTGGTTACGTGTGCCCTTGACGTGCACGGCTATCGTTCGCGCGAGGCATCCACGGCTACGGCGGCTCTCGCTGACCTTACGTGCGCGAGGGATGTCAACCTCGTCATTTTGGATTTGGGACTGCCCGATCGCGACGGGACGGAGGTCATCGGAGCGGTGCGCGGATGGTCGCGCGTGCCGATCATCGTTCTGTCGGCGCGCCAGGAGGATGCCGATAAGGTGACGGCTCTTGATGCGGGGGCCGATGATTACCTGACAAAGCCCTTCTCAGTTGCGGAGCTGCTTGCCCGAGTGCGCGTGGCGCTGCGTCGCGTCGCCTTCGACGAGACCGAGGAAGAGGCGGGGGAGACGTATCGCAATGGCGATCTCGCCATCGACTTCGATGCCAAGGTTGTCGTGAGGGGCGACGACGAGATTCATCTGACTCCCATCGAGTACAAGCTTCTGGTGCTTTTGGCCCACAATACCGGCAAGGTACTCACCCACAACTACATTCTGAAGGAGGTGTGGGGCGCCGCCCTGGCGAGCGACTTGCCCAGCCTGCGCGTGTTCATGGCCACCTTGCGCAAAAAGATCGAGCCCGATCCTGCCAGCCCGGTCTATCTCCAAACCCACGTTGGCATCGGCTACCGCATGCTGCGTGTGGAATAGGTTTTCGCTTCTGCCCCATGTTGTCATATACATTGGCGAGCGTTTGTGTCATACTTCGGGAAACGGAATCGAAGGGGGCGCGTTGTTCGGGGAGCTGGTGACAGCCTATCTGTTCTTGGCCGGGGTCGGCGCGGGCGGCGTGGCCGCGGCGTCTGTGGCCGACCTGCTCTTCGTGCACGAGCCCTTCGGCGCGGATGTGGTGCCTGACTTCGCTGAGAAGCGCCCGGCTGAGCGCCTGGTTGCCGGTGTGCTGGCCCTCTCGTGCGGGGCGCTGGCCCTGGGCGCCGGCTGCCTCGCCGCCGACCTCGGACGTGCCGACCGCGTGCTGTCGCTGTTTTTGGCACCGCCCGTCACGCTCATGAATCTGGGCGCTTGGGCCGTGGCGCTGCTGACGGCGGTGGCGGCAGCGCTTGCCCTGGCGCGGTTTCTGTACGTGCCCTGGTTGCGTCGGTGCGCGATGGTGGTCGCGGAGACCATCGCCTGCGGGCTGGCCGTGGTCGTGGCGGTTTACGCCGGGCCGCTGCTGCAGACGCTTTCCGGGGTGCGGCTGTGGTCGTCGCCCTGGGTACCGGCGCTCTTCGCACTGTCGGCCGCCTCCTGCGGCTGCGCCCTGCTCATGGCCGGGGCGCTTTTCGTGGAAGGCGACGGGAGCGTTCGGAAGGCGGTGCGCAGTGCCGCCCGCGTCGATGTGGTCGTCATCGTGGCGGAGGCGGTGGCGGCCGCGGGGCTTCTCGCCTTTGCGCTGGGAAGCGATCACGCGGGTGTGCGAGCCTCGGCGACGAGCCTCATGCACGGCCCGGCGGCGCTGCCCTGGTGGGCGGCTTTCGTGGCCTGCGGTCTTGCGGCGGCGCTCGCCGTGGAAGTCGGCTGCCTTGTTCGCGGGCACGGGCGCTCGCGCTCGGCTGCGAAGGCGGGCGCGAAGGCGTATCCCACTGCGGCCCTGGCTCTTGCGGCTGCCCTCGTGCTCGTGGGTGCTCTGGGCCTGCGCGCCGCGGTGGTGGAGGCCGGTGCCCAGCGTCCCTTGGAGCTGCAGGAAGCGGAAGCTCCCGCTTCCGTACCTTCCGAAAACGAGGAGGCGGCGGGCTTGCGTTCCGCGCCTTCCGCAGAGAAAAGCGGGGGAGAAGGCTCCGCAACGGAAAGAGAGGACGTGACCCTGTGGTCAAACTAGGCAAGACGATACCGGCCGGGGACCTGTTCCAGCTGGACGATGCCAGTTCCATCCCCGTCTGGCTCCAGTTGAAGAACCGCTTCATCTACCTCATCACCTCGGGGTTCTACCTGCCGGGCGACCAGCTGCCCACGGTGCGGGGCCTGGCCGCCGAGGTGGAGGTGAACTACAACACCGTGAGCAAGGTGTACCAGAGCCTGGAGGAGGACGGCTACATCGTGTCGAAGCGGCGGCTCGGGGCGTTCGTGGCCGATGTGTCCGACAAGCCCGGCGTCTCGGCCGAGGTGACGGCGGAGATCGTCACGGCAGAGTACCTCAAGCGCTGCCAGGAGCTCGGCATGTCGCTGGAGGATATCGACGCGCAGTTCACAGCGGCGCTCGTGGCCGCCAAGGCCAAGCGCGAGAAGGATGGCACAAGCGAAGGAGCAGCCCATGACCCGCAAGAAGCACGGCGCGGACGCCTCGTCAAGTTCCCCGAGCCCGCAGGAGAGGGCGCCGCAGACGGGCGCGCGGCTGGAAACGGGGCGTAACCGCACCTCCCGCAACGGCGCCGTGGCGTTCACCATCATCGTGTTCGCCGCCGTTTGCGCGCTGGTGCTCGCTTGCGCCCAGGCCCTCGCGGGCGGCATCGGCCTCGCGGCCCTCGTGATCGCCGTGGTGGTCGGCATCCTGGCCGCCTCGTCGGTGCACATCGTCATGGAATGGGAGCGCGCCGTGGTCATGCGCTTCGGCCGCTTCAATCGCGTAGCGGGGCCGGGCATTGTGTTCACTTGGCCCGTTATCGAGTTCTACACCGTGCGCATCGACCAGCGCGTGGCGGCCACCTACTTTGGTGCCGAGGAGACGCTCACGGCCGATCTGGTGCCCGTGAACGTGGACGCGGTGGTGTTCTGGATGGTGTTCTCGCCGAAGAAGGCGGCCGTAGAGGTGGAAGACTACGCAAGCGCTGTGGCATGGATGGCCCAGGCCACGCTGCGGGCGGCCATCGGGCGCGCGAGCTTGGCTGAGGTGGCCTGTCGGCGCGACCAGCTGGACGCCGAGCTGAAAGAGGTGCTGGAGGCGAAGCTGGACGGCTGGGGGATCGACGTCATCGACGTGGAGGTGCGTGACATCGTGGTGCCCCGCGAGCTGCAGCCGGCGATGGCCGCCGCTGCCGTCGCGGCCCGCGAGCGCGACGCTCGCATGACCCTGGCCGAGGCGGAGGCGGACATCTCCGACATGCTAAAGGACGCGAGCGCCAACTACGAGGGCGACCCGGAGGCCATGAGGTTGCGCACGATGCATTTGGCCTACGAGGCCGTGAAGCAATCTGGCGGCACGCTCGTCATCCCCAGCGCCTTCAGCGAGGGCTTTGTGCCCGAAGGCGGGGAGAAGGCCTAGCGACCGACGACGCATCTGTGCTACAATGGGCCTCGCCTAGAGAACTTGGCCCCGAAGGGCCGGGACGCCCGAAGACGTCCCGGTAGCGAGGGTGCCTAGTCCTCGCTGTTGTTGGATGACCCGTCACTATGTGGCGGGTCCCCGCTTTCTAGGGCCAAAAGTGCAACCCCAAGAGTGGCGGCTCCAATCAAAGTCTGGACTAAGGCCAGGAAAATGCTCATCTGCATCACCTCCCTCCCGTTATCTAGAATTGGTGTTAGGGGAGATGTATGCAGAGAGCCCCAGCTCCCCGCTTAATTCATAATAATACAAACAAATATTCTATAATCAAGACTTGACTTTGCAAAATGGTGCAATTTTCTGCCATGAAAATGGTTTGCATGAAATGATCTCTGATCAGGTGTTTTGAATCAAGGACAAATTTTGTCATAGATTGTCCTACATTTTCTCTTGACAACCTATGACAAAGTATGACAAACTGGCCCCATCAGAATCCGGCCGATTCTAAAGACAATGTTGGAATCCCATCAATCGTGCCGCGAAAAGGCAACCGGATTCGCCCATGGGGGATGGGAAAGAGAGGGATGCATGCGTCAACTCTGCGGAGTAGCTATCCGTTTGAATTGCGTGCTCCCTTACTCGCAAGAGGAGGAGAGATGTCGAATCGGAATAGCGCGCAAGGCGGTCTGACTCGCCGAGGCTTCCTTAAAGCCACGAGTGCAGCTGCTGGTGCTGCCGTTGTCGGATCTAATCTGGTTGGTTGCACCTTCGATGCCGCGAATGCCGGAGAGCCGACAGAGGATGAAATTGCTGGCTATGGCGTCTGCCGTTCGAACTGCATGCAATCCTGTCGCTACGCTGCCCATGTGCGCGACGGTAAGATCGTTCGGTTGGAGCCTGCCGATTATGGCGAGGATCTTTATCGCGGCAGCTGTCTGCGCGGCATGTCGTACATGCATCGCATTTACGGAAAAAACCGCATCAAGTATCCTTTGCGCCGGGTCGATGGTACCGAGCGTGGCGCTGGCGAGTGGGAGCGCATCACGTGGGACGAGGCCATTGCTGAAATCGCTCAAAAGTTCTCCAGCATCGCTGAAGAGTATGGATCCCAGGCCGTAGTCTTCGACTTTGGGACGGGCAACTATGGCGAGATTCAGGGCCAGACGGGTATCTTCAATCGCCTGGGTAGTGTCATGGGGGTCTCGAAGCCTGCGGGCATGAACGACCTTTCCACTGGCTACGGCATCGATCGCGTGCTCGGCACCGGCCTTATGTATTTCGCTAACGAGGCAAAGAGTGTACTCGATTCCTCGCATATTGTGGTCTGGGGCTCGAATCCCGTGCATAGCACGTCGCAGAACTGGCGATGGATGCAACGCGCCAAGGAGCAGGGTACGCGCATTATCACCATCGATCCGGTGAAGTCTGCCACCGCCATGAAATCTGACGAGTACTATCCCATCAAGCCCACAACCGACGGCTATCTTGCTCTGGCCATGTCGAACTACATCATTGAGAACGATCTGCAGGATGTCGAATTCATTAAAAAACGCACTACGGCGCCCTTCCTGGTGCGCCAGGACACTGGCATGCTGCTGCGTAAGAGCGATTTCGAAGAGGTGCCCGAAGACGCCGACGACGAGTTCTACGTATGGGATCCCGAGAGGAGCACTGCCGTGCTGTACGGCACCGGTGCCGATCCGGCGCTCGAGGGGTCTTACGAGTATGAAGGAATTACGGTAACCACGTCGTATACCCTGTTGAAGGAGCAGCTGTCCCAGTACGTCGTAGCCGACGCCGCTGCGGAAACGGGCATGACAGAGGAAACCATCGAGCATCTAGCCCGCATGTTCGCGGAGGCCGATGCTATTTCGGTGAACATCTCCTTCGGTATGGACCATTACAACAATGGCTACCAGTCCTGTTGGGCTATTGCCATCCTTATGGCGCTGACGGGCAATGTGGGTCGCGATGGTGCCGGCTTCACGGGCATCTACCTGAATACCGCCCTCGTCTTGAATATCCCCGGACTGTGGGCCGCTCCCGGGTTCAAGGGAATGACCACGGCGTTCCCGATGACGTTGCTGCATGAGGTGGCACGCGATCAGGAATACAACGGCGAGCCGTATCCGATTAAGGCCATGGTGGCCATTCTCTCCAACTCGGCAAGCAACTGGCCCTCGCAGACTAACTACCTCGAAGAACTTCTGCCCAATCTCGATTTCCTCCTGGCTATGGACATGGAGATGACCGACACCGCTCGATACTCCGATATGATTCTGCCCATCGCTTCTTTCTACGAAAACGAGGACTTCCGCAAGGCGCACAACCTGCCCTATATCGTGCATCAGGATAAGGTGATAGATCCGCCCTTTGAGGCCAAAGACGATGTTGAGATTGCGGGTTTGATCGGTCGCGCCCTGGGCTATGCCGAAGCGTTTCCCGAGGAGTACACTTTCGACGACTACGCAAACATGCTGTTGTCGGGCCCTGCAGTGGAGGCATTCGGTGTCAGTCTCGACCGCTTACGCAAAGACGGCTATATCGAGTTGCGCACGGCACCTGGCAAGCCTGGTATTGTTGGGCGGGAAAAGTTCCCCACGGAATCCGGTTTGGCCCAACTCTACACTGAGAAGCCGGCCCCCCGCGTCATGTATGGGCAAGACATCGCAGAGCGCTTCCCCAAGGAGCATCTGGTGTACTATCAGCCCTCAGCCGAGGTGAGCGAGCGCAGCGAAGCTGCCAAGACCTACCCGCTCGTATTCATCCAGGAGCACACGCGTTGGCGTACCCACTCCCAGTGGTTTAACTCTCCTATCTTGAGAGAGCTCGATCCCGAGCCGCTCTTCAAGATGAGCCCTGAAGATGCGGCGGACCGCGGAATCGCTGACCGAGACGTCGTCGAGGTGTTCAACGATCGCGGCCGTATGGTGGTGAAGGCCATCATCGACCCGAGTCTGCCAAAGGGCATGACTCGTATGCCCAAGGGTTGGCAGCGTGATCAGTTCATTGAAGGCGGTTACCAGGAGCTCACCTACCCGCACAATGATGAATGGTCGGTGGCCTTCAATTTTTATGATACTCGCGTCGACGTAAAGAAGAGGTAGGGTGACATTATGCATTACGGATTCGCAATTGACCAAGAGCGGTGCATCGGATGCCACACCTGCGCCGTGGCCTGCAAGATTGAGAACAACCTTCCTAACGAGATTTGGTGGAATCGCATCCTGACTGATGGCGGCAGCAACGAAATGGACATTCCCAGGGGCTCGTTCCCTGACAGCTCCATCGACTACCTGCCTGTAAATTGCCAGCACTGCGGGAATCCAGCTTGTGTGAGGGTGTGTCCGGTGGGAGCTACCTACAAGGACGAGGCAACGGGTATTGTTCGCCAAGATTATGACAAGTGCATCGGGTGCCGTATGTGTATGGCGGCGTGCCCCTACACCGGCGTGCGGTCTTTTAATTGGCAAGAGCCTGAGTATATGCTCGACTATACCTTGGGCGCGAAAGATTCGCCGGAGCATCAGCGGCATACGGTTGAGAAGTGCACCATGTGCTGGCATCGAGTTGCCGATGGCGGAGAACCTGAGTGCGTGAAGGCGTGCCCTGGGCGTGCCCGCATTTGGGGCGATTTGGATGATCCGAATTCGGAAATTTCCAAGCTCATCTCTTCACGCGAGTGCAAGCAGCTGCTTCCCGAGGAGGGGACCAAGCCCTCGGTGTACTACCTGGTGTAAGCCTCCCTTTCTTGTTGATGTCGCGCGTGCTGCGGTGCGTGGCGCGCGCCTACCTCTAGGAGATTCTCATGTCTGATTTCTCTTCTGGGGCCATCGTGGACGATGACCTCGACTTCAGTGCGGCCCAAAGCAGATCGAAGAGCCGTGAGGCAGTCGGCGCGAAAGCGGCTGCGTGGGGCGGCAAGGGCCTGAACATTGCCATCGGTATCTCGGCCGTGGTGATGGTTGCGGGCATTGCGCTCTGGTTCATGCAGCTTTCCGGCGGCATGGTGCAGACCGGCATGCGCAATCTGGATTCGTGGGGCCTCTACATCACGTCCTTCATGTTCTTCGTGGGCCTCTCTGCCGGCGGCCTCATCATTTCTTCCGTTCCCAAGGCCTTCGGCATCGCCGGGTTCGGCGGCATCTCCAAGGTGGCCGTCATGAGCTCCATCGCCTGCACCGTGGCCGCTATCGGCATGGTGGTGGTCGACCTCGGCCAGCCGGCACGCCTGTGGGAGCTGTTCGCGTATTCGAACCTGGGATCGCCTCTCATGTGGGACATCCTGGTGCTGGGTACCTATCTGATCCTTTCCTGCTTCTACCTGTGGGCGCAGGTGCGCGCCGAGGTCGGCCGCATGTCGCGCACGGCCCTGCGCGCGGTCAGCGTCGTGGCGCTCGTATGCGCGGTGCTCGTGCACTCCGTGACCGCCTGGATCTTCGGCCTGCAGCAGGGCCGCGAGATGTGGCACACGGCCCTTCTCGCCCCGTGGTTCGTGTCGTCGGCGCTCGTGTGCGGCACGGCGCTCGTGATGACGGTCGCCATCGCGCTGCGCAGGGCCGGGTACCTCGAGCTCGACCAGTCCTACATGGTCAAGCTCGCCAAGCTGCTCGGCGCCTTCGTCATGGTGGACCTGTACTTCTTCGGCTGCGACCTGCTCACCGAGGCGTTCCCCGGCGGCTCGGGGGCCGAGGTGGTCGCCATGCTGGCGACCGGCCCGCTCGCCCCGTACTTCTGGACGGAGATCGCCGGCTGCGCCGCCTGCGCCGTCATCTGCTTCGTGCCGGCGCTGCGCACCAACACCTTGCTGGTGATCGGCTCGCTGCTCGCGATCCTCGGCATCTTCTGCAAGCGCGTGCAGCTGCTCGTCGGCGGCTTCCAGATCGCCAACCTGGACTACGCCGGCCCCCTGACCTCGATGCAGCACACCGCCTGGGACTCCGGCCTCTCCGGCATCTACGGGGGCATGGTCTACTGGCCGACACCGCTTGAGTTCGGTGTGACGCTCGGCGTCGTGGCCCTTGGGTTCCTCATCTTCTTCCTGGGCCTGAAGTTCCTGCCCTTGCGCCCGGTCGAGGAGGCCTCGCCTTCCAAGTAGCCGCCTCCTTATGTGCAGGCCCGCGCCGCCCCTTCCCGGCGCGGGCCTCTTCGTCAGCATGCGAGACGATTTCGCAGCTGAATTTGGGCAAGAATTTCGAGTTGTTAGACGTCGGCAGGGAAGAACTCTGGACTGCATCCGCTTAGCGATCTCTGCGAACTGGGATTTTGCCCCTTGCGGCTCTCGAACGCGCTCGATGCGCCCCGTTGAATGTCTAACAACTCGAGATTCTCGCCCTGGGAGGCTCTCGCACTTGCTTAGGCGCTTCCGAAAGGAAAGGTTCGCAATGCCGAAGAAACTTCTCGCCGCCCTCGTATTGCTGGCGGCTCTAGCCGTGACGATAGCGGCCGGCTCTGCATTGGCTCCCGGCTCTGCCATCCGTCCCATTGCCGCGGATTCCCCCTGCCCGGCCGCGGGGTGCGCCTCGGGCGCGTGCCACGGGTTCGAGGCGGTGCCCGAGCCCGACGGGGTTCACGAGATGACGTGCCCCGAAGCCGGCTGCACGTCGGCGGAGTGTCACGGGTGGGACTCCCTCATCGGGCGCTACCACCAGGCGTCGGACGCCAGCCTGAACATGTGGATCATCATGCCCACGGTGCTGGTGCTGGCTCTGTGGCTGCTCGTGCGCCGGTCGGGCCGCGGCGCGCGCGGGCGCGAGGGACGCGGCGACGTGCTAACCAGCAGCTCTGCGGAAGCCGCGCCGGCGGCGAAGGTGCCGGCCGCCCATTCGACGGCGGAGGTGTCGATCGCCCGCTCTGCCGATCTGGCCGACGCCGATTTCGATTTCGAAAGGGAAGGTGCCTGACATGAAACGCAATCGCGCGCTTTTCGACGCGGTCGTGCTGGTGGTGTACCTGGTGGCGGCCAATCCGGCTCTCACGGGTGTTCCGGTGCACGAGTTCATCGGGCTGGGGGCCTTTGTCGTCATGGGCGTTCACATTGTTGCCAGCGGCGATGGGCTTGCCGGCCGTGGCCGCGCGGGGCGGCTCGCTCTGAACATCGTGCTGCTCGTGGCGCTCGCCGCCTGTGTGGTGTCGGGCGTCATGGTGTCCGGGGCGGCGCTTCCCTCGCTCGGCCTGTACGCCACGGGCTACTCCTTCTGGGATCCGCTGCACGCCGTGGCGGCCAAGGTGCTGCTCGCGGCCCTCATCGTGCACGTGGTCGTGCGCGCCCCCGCCGCCCTGGCGGTGTTGCGGCAACGCGGGAGTCGTCGCGCCGCGGGAGGCGATTGCCCGATGGACAACTGATCCGAGCTTGTCTTGCGCCCCGCTTTTCTTCGCTATACTGTGCCGCAGAGAAATCGACGGCGTGTTTGCGATAGGCGATGCCGGACGGCGGAAAGGAGCGGGGCCGTGACATTTGGAAAAGAAGAGGTGTGCGCGTATCTGGACAGTCGCGGGGTTGTCTACGATCGAGTCGATCACGAGGCGGTCTTCACCATGGAGGCGATGGATGCGCTCTCATTGCCCTTCGCCAATGTGGTGGTGAAGAACCTCTTTTTGCGCGACGACAAGAAGCGCAACTACTATCTGGTCGTCATGCCCGAGGATAAGCCGGCGAATCTGAAGGCTTTGCGGGCGGCTCTCGGAGCGCGGCCCTTGCGTTTTGCCTCGGAAGAGGACTTGCAGGGAATTCTCGGTCTGCGCGGTGGGGCGGTCTCTCCTTTCGGCGTGCTGAACGATACGGAAGGGAAAGTGCAGGTGGTGTTGGATGCGGCTTTGCGCGATTGGCCGGCCGTGGGCGTGCATCCCAACGACAACACGGCCACGCTGCGCGTTCCTCTGTCCGACTTGCTGGCGCTGTTCGAAGATCGCGCCGTGCCCTATCGGTTCGTCGCCACAAGCGAGGCTTCTGCGCAGTAGGGCGCTCGGCGTCAGCCATGGAGTTGCGACGCTGGTCGCGAAGCTACGCCGACAACGGGGCCGCACAATGCTATGCTTCTCGTTGATAAAACCCATCCGCAAAGGAGGAACTTCCATGACCGTATCCGCAAACATTTGGCAGGCTCGCGCGGCGATGTGCGAGCTTTTGGCGCTGTCGTTCCGCTATCCGGAGGACAAAGTGCTCGCCGAGGCCATCGCCTCGGGGGAGTGGGGCGAGGCCGCCGACGAGATTGCCGGTGTGCTGGGGCTCGACTGGACGGTCGCTACGGCCCCCGGTGCCGCTGAGGCCGCTGCGCTGCCCGACCCGGACGACATCCAGAAGGAGCTGCGCCCCGAGGCTACGCGCCTGTTCGTGGGCGCTCCCGAGGCGGCGTGCAGCCCGTACGAGGGCGTGTGGCGGGCCAAGGCCGAGGGCGTGCAGCCGCTCTTGTTCGTGAACCCGCACTCCATGGCCGTGGAGCGCTTTTGCAAGGCTTGCGGCCTGGGTCGTCCCGAGGGCACCAACGAGCCGCTCGACGCGGTGTGGACCGAGCTGGAGCTGCTGGAGTACCTAGCCCTGCGCGCGGCGGCCGACGTTATGGACGAGGCGGCCGAGGCCGATGTGGAAGCCGGTGGCGACGGCGCTCCCACCGAGGAGCAGGCTGCGCAGTACAAGGAGATCGGCGAGGAGATTGACGAGTTCGACGCGGAGGACGACGGTTCCGAGCCCGGCGACGTGGTGGCCTCGGCCGATTTGCCCGGCGGCTCTCCGGAGGCGGCCTGGGACGAGTTCATGACCGAGCACGCGAAGGTGTGGATGCCCCAGTTCGCCGAGGCCTGCGAGAAGGATTCCCGCGTGCCGTTCTACAAGCAGGCCGCCAGCCTGCTTGGCGCCTTCATCAAGTAGCGTCAGCGCGGTTGCGCGCGTCGGTCAGTTTCGAGGGGGTTCGCTCTGCGGGCTCCCTTCATTTTGCGCGAGGGCGTCTTGGGGCGGATAGGCCTTGTTGAACTGGGCCCAGACACCGGAGTACAGAATGGCGTCCATGAGGTGCGCGTCTTGCACCAGCGGCAGGCGCTCGTAGGGGGCGGCCGCATCGGCGGCGGCGAGGGCCAGCGTGGCGCGCATGGCATCGGCGTCAGAGCCGAGCGTTACGAAGGGGTTGTAGCTGCCGGTACGCGCGTCGTTGGCGAAGTCCACGGTGGCGTCCATCAGGTAAATGAAGCGCCCCAAGCCGTTGCCCAAAGCCTCCATGGCCTCGGCCCAGAAGCCCTGGTTGTGGGCGAACAGCCGCCCGAGCATGCGCCCGAACTCGCGGGCTGCGGCATCGGGGTCGAACGCGAGGGCGGTATCGGTTGCGTCTGCGCTAAGAGGAGAGACGCAAGCGGTTTCAGTGCTGTCCGAAAGTGCCGGTGTGTTGTTGCGTTCAGCGCCTTCGATAGCCCGAATCGCCGCCATGGCTCGCTCAATCTCGGCGCACTGCTCGGGGATGCGCGCCCGGGCCCGCTCGTAGGCGCCGGCGAGCAGGCGCTCGGCCGCCCGTGCCGCAAGATCGCCGTCGTCGGCCACGTCGTCGAGCACCTTGTGGTAGGCGAGTGCCACGGAAAGGTCGGCGGCATAGTCGGTCCACGCCGAGCGCGCCCATGCCCGCGGGGCGGCCGGTGCCGGGTGCATCACGCAATGGCTCGTGCCCTGCGTCTCGGCAGGCTCATGCAGGGAGTTGCACAGCAGCACGAAGAAGGTGAGGTCGTAGGTCAGGCACGCCCGCGACAGCTGCCCGTACCGGTCTCGCAGCGCGAGGCACAGCCCGCAGTACACCGCCCGGTAGCGCTCTTTCTCCTCCTCGGAAAGTGCTCCCGCATCCGCCACCACGAACCCGAACATGGGCTGCTCGTTTACTCCGGCTTCTTCGCGACATGCACGGCCGCGATGCCGCCGGTGTAGTTCTTCCAGGTGACGTCGGTAAAGCCGGCCTCGCGCATCATCTCCGCCAGGCCTTCCTGGTCGGGGAAGGCGCGGATCGATTTCGCCAAGTACACGAAGCCGTCCTTGTCGCCGGTGACCAGGCCGCCCCAAAACGGGATGAGGTGGCGCAGGTAGAAGTGGTACAGCGCCCGCCACGCGCCGTTGGGCGGCGTGGAGAACTCCAGGCACACGAGCGAGCCGCCCGGCTTCAATACGCGGAACATCTCGGAAAGCGCCCGGGGCCGGTCGGGCATGTTACGGATGCCGTAGGCCATGGTGATGACGTCGTAGGAGGCGTCCGCGTAGGGGATGTCCTGGGCGTCCACGACCTCGAAATCGATGGGCACGCCGGCGCCGTCCCCCTCATCGATGTGCATGCGCGCCACGTCCAGCATCTCGGGTACCAAATCGGTGCACTGGATATGGCTCGGGTGCTTGGTGCGGGCCACGGTGAAGGTGACGTCTCCGGTGCCCCCCGCGATGTCCAGCACGTCGTGGCTCTCATCGATGGGGGCCTGGCGCATCATGCCCGCGAGCCACAGCTTGTAGGCGCCGAAGCTGGAGAGGGCGTTGAACCGCTCGTATTTCCGGGCGATATGCGAGAAGATGTCGCGCACGCGCTCGCTGGAAAGCTCGGCCGGGGCCTCGAGCCCGGTGGCGGTGTCGATGGTCATAGGCGTAAAACTCCCTCGTGCGGCGCGCCGATCCCGCAAGATCGCGCCCTTCGTATCGTCGTTTGGCCCCAGTATAGGGCACTCGCCCGCAAATCGAGGGCGCATATCCCTAGGCGGCGCGGCGCCGTGCTATCATGGGTGGCTAATTGAACACGCCCCTCATGAATTGGGAGGTACCATGCTTCTGTGTGCCCAGTATATCCTGCCGGTTTCTTCCGAGCCCATCATCGATGGCGCGGTCCTCGTGCGCGACGGCGTCATTCGCGACATCGGGAAGGCCGAGCAATTGCGCCTGCGCTACCCCGAGGAAGAGGTCGTCGACCAGGGTCTGGCCGCCGTCATGCCCGGCCTGGTTGACCTGCATACGCGCCTCGAGCAATCGGTGCTGCGCGGCGTGGTGAACGACGCGCCCTATGTGCAGTGGCTCGCGGAAGTGGCCCAGAAAAGCGGGCGCATGGAAGCTTCAGATTGGTTCGACTCCGCTATTCTGGGCGGCCTGGACGCTCTCTCCAGCGGCATCACCACGGTGGCCGACATCACGCTGACCGGCGCCTCCTGCACGGCCGTGAACAAGCTCGGCCTGCGCTCGGTGATCTACCGCCAGGTGGGCGCCATGGACAAGAACCGCATCGACGCGGCCATGCAGTTCGCCCAGAAGGACATCCTGCACTGGCGCGAGGAGGTCGACTCCGACCGCGTCGCCATCGGCATTGCCGCGGCGCCCCTGTTCACCAACCACCCGGCCATGCTTTCCGCTATCTCGAAATTCGCCCAGAAGGAGGATCTGCCCGTGGCCCTGTGGCTCGCCGGCAGCCGTGAGGAGTCCGATTTCGTGCGCTACGGCTCGTCGCCCTTCCAAGTGCACGGCGGCGATGTGAAGCGCGGTTACGTGGAGATTCCGCCCTGGTTGCCCACGGGTGTGAGCCCGGTGCGCTATGCTCTCAACTGGAACGCCTTCGACGCCGACAACGTCATGATCATCGGCGCGGTCTACGTGGACGACGAGGATTTGAAGAAGCTGCGCTCCCACAACGTGGCCGTTTGCGTGTGCCCGCGCGCCTCGGCCCAGCTGGGCATGGGCGTCGCGCCGCTGGACGAGTACATCCGCGCCGGCCTGCGCGTGGGCCTCGGCACCGACTCGCCGGCGGCCACGGAATCCACCGACATGCTCTCGGAGATGCGCCTGGGCATGCTGCTGCAGCGCGCCGTGAACCCCGGGCGCTTCCTCGACTCCCATACGATGCTCGAGGTGGCCACGCTCGGCGGCGCGCGGGCACTCGGCATTGCTGATAAGGTGGGGTCGCTGGAGATCGGCAAATGCGCCGACATGATCGCCGTGGATCTGTCCAGCTCGCATCAGTCCTTCACGACCGATCCGGTGGCCGCCGTGGTGAACACCTGCACCACGGCCGACGTGCTCATGACCATGGTCGACGGCAACGTTCTGTACGAGAAGAACCGCTGGCACGTGAAGGTGGAAGTGGCGAAGAGCATCGCGCGGGTCATCGAGATCCGCTCCAAGCTGCGCCCCGAGGCCTAGCGGGCGCAATCGCTGAGCGGGGTGCTCGGCGCAGTTGTGAATTCGTGGAGGGCGCGCCGCGGCAGGCATTTTCGCTGGCGCGGCGCGCCCGCTTCTGCGATAATGCCATATTTGCGTATACTTGAAGTTGGGAACCTGAGGAGTACCCGCGATGTCGAGCAAGAAGAACAAGACCGGCGCGAAGAACCCCACGCGCAAGCAGCAGGCTGAGCGCATCAAGCAGGCCGAGGAACGCGAGCGCCGTGCCAAGGAGGCCGCCGAGGCCAAGGCGCGCACCAAGAAGATCTTCACCGTGGTCGTGTGCATCATTCTCGTACTCGCCTTGGGCATTCCCACTATGGCGTTGACCGTGCTCTCGCTGTAGAGCTGTTGAAAGGATATCAGTCGTGTTTGGAATCGGCGGATTCGAGCTTTTCCTCATTCTGCTGTTCGGGTTCCTCATCTTCGGGCCCGATAAGCTGCCGGCCATGGCGAAGACCCTCGGCAAGGCCATCGCGAAGTTCCGCAACGCCCAGGAGGAAATGAGCGGGGTGCTGAAGGGGGAGATGGTGTTCGACAAGGACGCCGAGGATCCCTTCAAGAATCCGCTCGACGCCCTGGACGAGGCGGCGGCCAAGGCCAAGAAGGGCGCCGAGGGCGCCAAGAAGGCCGCGAGCGCTGTGTCGAAGAAGGCGAGCGCAACCACCAAGAAGAGCACTTCCACCGCTGCCGCCGGCGCCGCCGCAGCTGCTGCGGCCAAGGCCGAGCAGGACGGCGAGGGCACAGCCGATAAGGCCGAGGAGGCCCCGGCCAAGCCCGAGAGCTTCGCCGAGCGCAAGGCTCGCTACGACCGCGAGCGCGCCGAGCGCAAGGCCGCCGAGGAAGCGGAGCTGAAGAAGAAGGAAGAAGAGGAGCGCAAGGCCGCAGCTGAGAAGCGCAAGGCCGAAGCGGCCAAGAAGCGCGAGGAAGCGGCCGCCAAGCGGAAGGCCGAGGCGGAGGCCAAGAAGGCCGCCGAAGAGGCCAAGGCCGTGACCGAGGCCGCCGATGCGGCTGCCCCCGCCGCTGCCGACGAGAAGAAGGAGGCGTAACGATGCCTATCGGACCGGCACGCATGCCGCTATTCGACCATCTCGGCGAGCTGCGCATGCGCCTTGTGCGCATCGTCGCCTGCCTCGCCGTGGCCGTGGTCGTGTTCTACATGGCCACCCCTACCATGGGCCAGTTCCTCCTCATGCCCATCGCGGAGTTTCTGCCCAACGTCGACGGCATGGCCTCGCTTCAGGCCATCGACCCCTTCGAGGCGTTCTCCGTGCGCTTCCAAATCTCGCTGTGGGCGGGCATCGTGGCCACGTCCCCCGTCATCCTGTGGCAGCTGCTCGCGTTCTTCCTGCCGGCGCTGAAGCCCAGCGAGCGCAAGTGGTTCATGCCCACCTTCGCCGCCGCCGTGGCCCTGTTCATCATCGGCACGGTGTTCTGCTACCTCATCATCTTGAACCCGGCGTTCCAGTGGCTCACCGACCAGGCCATGGGCCTCGGCTATGTGGCGCCGCGCATGAGCTCCTACATCGACATCATCATCAAGTTCGAGCTCGGCTTCGGCTTCGCCTTCGAGCTGCCGCTCATCGTGTTCTACCTCGTCATCTTCGACGTCATCCCCTATAAGAAGCTGCGCGGCAGCTGGCGGACGGTCTACGTGGTGCTCATGGTCATCTGCGCCGTGGTCACCCCCGACGCCTCGCCGGTCACCATGCTGCTCATGTTCGCCGCCATGATCATGCTCTACGAGGGCAGTTTGCTCATCGCGCGCGTGGTGCTGGGCCGCCGTATCAAGCGCCAGAACGAGGAGCTGGCGAAGGAAGAGGACGAGTAAGTGCACGAGCTGGGACTGATGACCGGCGTCATGGACGCCGCCGTGGAGGCGGCCCGCGAGGCCGGCGCGACGCGGCTTCTGGGTGTGAGGGTCTCCATCGGCGAGGCCACGGAGGCGGTGGAGGATGCCCTCGTGTTCGCCTTCGAGGCCCTGGCCGAGGCCGACCCGTTCACCCAGGGCGCCACGCTGGATCTGACGATGATCCGCCCGCGCAGCGTCTGCTTGGAATGCGGCCACGAGTTCGAGCACGACCTCTACAACCGCTTCTGCCCCGTCTGCGACTCGTTCGCGACGGAGCTTCTGGCCGGGCGCGAGCTGCAGATCGACTCCATCGAGGTGGATCTGCCGGAAGAGTGACGGCTGCGGGCGCCACCGGAACGACGCACGTCGGCAACCGACCCGAAACAAAGCGCTGCCATACTCGTGGCAGCGCTTTTGCTATAGAAAGGACGCCTATGAACCCCCAGCAGATGTACGTGGCCTGCACCGACGCCTTGGGCGCCTTCGTGCGCGGCGCCGGCTTTACCGATGTGGTCATCGGGCTGTCCGGCGGCATGGATTCCACGCTCGTCGCCGTCATGGCTGCCGACGCCCTGGGGGCCGATCACGTGCACGGGGTCATGCTGCCGGGCCCCTATTCTAGCGAGTCGTCCATCGACGACGCCGAGGCGCTGGCCTTAGCCCTCGGCATCTCCAACATCACGGTGCCCATCTGCGAGCCCTTCGAGGCCTTCGAGGCGGTGCTCGCCCGCGCTTGCGGCGGGGCGCTCACCGGGCTTGCCGCGGAGAATACCCAGGCCCGCTGCCGTATGGTGTGCCTCATGGCGCTTTCGAACGCCCACGGCTGGCTCATGCTGAACACGGGCAACAAGTCCGAGGCGGCCATGGGCTACTCCACGCTCTACGGCGACACGGCCGGGGCCTTCGCGCCCTTGGGCGGCGTGTACAAGACCGACGTCTTCGCCATGGCGCGCTGGCGCAACCGCCGGGCCGTGGAAGAGGGCGGTACTGGCCCCATTCCCGTGAACGTGTTCGTGAAGCCGCCGAGCGCGGAACTCGCGCCCGATCAGGAGGACGAGAAGTCCCTCGGCGTCGATTACGCCACGCTGGATCGAATTCTCGTCGCCTATGTGGAAGAGGGGAAGGATGCGGCGGCTATCGTCGCCGAGAGCGGCCTGAGCCGCGATTTGGTGGATTACGTCATCGCCCGTACCGACGCCAACGCCTTCAAGCGTGCGTTGGAGCCTCCGTACCCTGACGCGCCGTTCTACGGCGATCCCGCGTCCCGTTAGCGAAGCTGCGTCCCGCTGGCGATCCCGCGTCCTGCTGGCGAACGGGCCCCGTCTGGGGTCGGCGTTGTTCAACAGGCTCGTTTCATACACCCCGCGGTGTATGGCGCGTGGGCGTCCGGTCGTTTACCATAGCGGTCATGGATAAGATCTTTCGAAATACCCCGAAGTTTACGGCCACCGACTGGCTCATCGACGCCGTCATCGCGGCGGGGGCCTTCGGGTTCTGCTGCCTGCAGCTCACCGTGGCCGTTAACCTGCTCATCCCCGACGAGTTCATGCGCCGGCTCATGGGCATCCAGGCTATGGTGCCCTCGGGCCTCTCGCTTCTGGCCATCGCGCTCACCACGCTGCCGCTCGTGCTGCGGCGCAAGTGCCCCTGGGCCGTGTTCGTGTGGTGCCTGGTCAGCTGGGGTCTGCTTCAAGCGGAGCTGAACGGCATCGCCCTGTCCGTGGCGGGCCCCCTCATTGCGCTGTTCACGCTGGCGTCTGCGCGCTCGCGGGCCGAGGCGGCCATCGCGTGCGCGGTCATGTGCCTGGTGCTGCTGTTCGCGCCGGCGCCCCCGGAGCAGTCGCGCATCTTGACGCAGCTCACCGTGTTCCAGAACATGGCGCTGGCCCTGGCGGCCGCCTTCGCCGGCTATGCCCTCCACGAGCACCAGGAACGCACGCGCGCCATCGAGGAGCGCGCGATTGCCGCCGAGCGTAGCCGCGAGGCCGAGGCGCGTCGCCGGGTGGAGGCCGAGCGCGTCTCCATCGCTCGGGAAGTGCACGACATCACGGCCCATTCGCTCTCTGCCGTGAGCATCCAGGCCGCGGCCGCCGAGCGCCTGGTCGATCGCGATCCCGCCGCCGCCAAGGAGGCCATCGCCGAGGTGCGTCGCACCGCCAAGGGCGCTCTGGAGGAAATCCGCGCCATGATCGGCGTGCTGCGCGCGGAGGAGGGGCCGGCCGAGACGACGCCCACCCAGGGCACCGACCGCATGGGCGATTTGGTGTCCTATTTGGAAGGTGCCGATATCGAGGTCACGCTGGACGAGACCGCCTACGACCGCGCCTGCGTGCCGGCGTTCATCGACGTGGCCCTCTTCGGCATCGCGCGTGAGGCGGCCACGAATATCGTGCGCCACGCCGGGGCGCGCCGTGCGACGCTGGCACTGTCCACGAAACGGGAGGGCTTCGCCGAGCTTATCGTCGACGACGACGGGCGAGGGCTCGCTGCCCCGGCCGCCGCGGCCGGTCACCACGGCCTGCTCGGCATGCGCGAGCGCGCGCGGCTTCTACAGGGCACGTTCTCCGCGTTCCCAAGTCCGCTCGGCGGCGTGCGCATTGCCGTGAGCGTTCCCCTCAGCCAGAAGGAGGAGACCCATGAGTGAGGCCGATCCCATCCGCGTGCTCGTCGTGGACGACCAGGATCTCGTGCGCGGCGGCTTCAAGGCCATTCTCGGCACCTACGAGGGCATCGAGATCGTCGGCGAGGCCCGAAACGGGGCCGATGCGGTACAGGAGGCGCAGCGCCTTCGGCCCGACGTGGTACTCATGGACATCCGCATGCCTGAAATGAACGGCATCGAGGCCACCCGCGCCATTACGGGCAACCCGCTGCTCGCAAAAACCCGGGTGCTCGTGCTCACCACCTTCGACGTGGACGAGTACGTTTACGATGCTCTGGGCGCCGGGGCGAGCGGCTTTTTGCTGAAGGACGCCGACCCCGACGAGATCGTGGCGGCCATCCGCGTCGTGGCCCGAGGCGACGCGCTCATCCAGCCCTCGGTGATGCGCCGGCTGGTGGAGACCTTCGTGGCCGCGCGCCCGCGGGGCGGCTGGGGCGCCGCCGATGTGGCCGAGACTCGCCGCGCCGCGCTGACGAGCCTCACCGACCGCGAGCGCGAGATCCTCGTGCTGGTGGCCCGGGGCCTTTCCAACGACGAGATCGCCGAAGAGCTGTTCATCTCGCCGGCCACGGTGAAGACGCATCTGGCCCGCGTCATGGCTAAGACTGATGCTCACGACCGCGCCCAGCTCGTCGTCTTCGCCTACGAGACGGGTTTGGTGACGCCTGCCCCCTAGGGAGACTGTTCACCTGCACAAATTCCAACTTGAAAAGTAATCCCTGATCAAGATTATAATCACAGGAAACTTGAGTGAAAAAAACTCAAGTTTTTCTCCGTCCCCTCTTGCATTCCTTCCCGTAGCTGTTATGATGCGTAACTGTTTAGCACTCGTTGCTACCGAGTGCTAGCACTTAACCTAACCGAGTGGTTAAATTGGAAGTTGCGCGAAGGCGCCACAACAACCATTGAAAGGACGGCAAGCTATGAATTTGAAGCCTCTGGGCGACCGCGTCATCCTGAAGCAGGACGAGGCCGAGGTTACCACCGCGTCCGGCCTGTTTTTGGCCTCCGATGCCAAGGAGAAGCCCCAGACCGGTACCATCATCGCCGTGGGCGAGGGCAAGATGGACAAGGACGGCAAGCTGCTTCCTATGCCTGTTAAGGTCGGCGACAAGGTCATCTACGGCAAGTTCGGCGGTACCGAGGTGACGCTGGACGGCGAGAACGTGCTGATTCTGCGCGCCGACGACATTTACGCCGTAGTTGAATAACTGGGAAGATAAACCGAGAAGATAGATCCACTGAAAGGAACACGAACTTATGGCTAAGGAAATCAAGTTCGATACTGATGCCCGCTCCGGCTTGGCCGCGGGCGTCTCCAAGCTGGCCGATGCCGTCAAGGTGACGCTCGGCCCCAAGGGCCGCTACGTGGCTCTGGAGAAGTCCTACGGCGCCCCGCTCATCACCAACGATGGCGTGACCGTCGCCAAGGAAGTCGAGCTGGAGAACCCGGTCGAGAACATGGGCGCCCAGCTGGTGCGCGAGGTGGCCGTGAAGACCAACGACGTGGCCGGCGACGGCACCACCACCGCCACCCTCCTCGCCGACGTCATCGTCTCCGAGGGCCTGAAGAACGTGACCGCCGGCGCCGACGCGCTGGGCATTCGCCGCGGCATCGAGAAGGCCACCGACGCCATCGTGGCCGCCATCAAGGCCGACGCCACCCCGGTGTCCACCAAGGAGCAGATCGCCAACGTCGGCCGCATCTCCGCCGGCGACGCCGCCATCGGCGACAAGATCGCCGAGGCCATGGACGCCGTGGGCAACGACGGCGCCATCTCCGTGGAGGAGTCCCAGACCATCTTCGGCATCGATATGGACATCGTCGAGGGCATGCAGTACGAGCGCGGCTATATCTCCCCCTACATGGCCACCGACATGGAGAAGATGGAAGCGGTGCTGAAGGACCCCTTCATCCTGCTGACCGACATGAAGATCAACTCCATCCAGGACATGGTTCCGCTGCTGGAGGAAGTCATGCGCGCCCAGCGCCCGCTGTTCATCGTGGCTGAGGACGTCGAGGGCGAGGCCCTGTCCACCATCCTGCTGAACCGCCTGCGCGGCACCCTGAACGTCGTGGCCATCAAGGCTCCCGGCTTCGGCGACCGCCGCAAGCGCATCCTCGAGGACATCGCCGTGGTCACCGGCGCCCAGGTCATCGACAAGGACTTTGGCATGACCATGGCCGACGCCACGATGGAGATGCTCGGTACCGCCAAGACCGTGAAGGTCACCAAGGACACCGCCCTTATCGTGGACGGCGCGGGCAAGAAGGAAGACATTGAGAACCGCATCCAGATCATCCGTGCCGAGCTCGAGCGCGTCGATTCCGACTTCGACCGCGAGAAGGCCCAGGAGCGCCTGGCGAAGCTCTCCGGCGGCGTGGCCGTGCTGAAGGTGGGTGCTGCCACCGAGTCCGAGCTGAAGGAGAAGAAGTCCCGCATCGAGGACGCCCTGCAGGCGACTCGCGCGGCCGTGGAAGAGGGCATCGTCGCCGGCGGCGGCGTGGCGCTCGTGGACGCCATCGGCGCCCTGGACGCCGTCAAGGCCGACGACAAGGACGAGGAAGTCGGCATCGACATCATCCGCAAGGCCATCGAGGCCCCGATGCGCGCCATCGCCCAGAACGCCGGCTTCGAGGGCTCCGTCGTGGTGGAGAAGGTCAAGAGCCTGCCGAAGGGCGAGGGCTTGAACTGCGCCAACGGCGAGTACGGCAACATGATCGAGATGGGTGTGAACGACCCGGTGAAGGTGACCCGCACGGCGCTGCAGTCCGCGGCCTCCGTGGCGGCTCTCATCCTCATCACCGAGGCCACCATCAACGAGATCCCCAAGGAGGGTCCCGATCTGAGCGCTCTGGCTGCCGGCATGCAGGGCGGCGGCGGAATGTACTAGGCCCAAGCAGGAAAAACTTGCGTGCGGCCTAACCGCGTAACCTACTAACTCGCAGAAGGGCGCCCTCCGGGGCGCCCTTCCTGTTGCGCGCAGGTTTTTGCTGTGCATCTTGGAAATCGTGCTTTTTTGGATCGCTGGGGGTGCGGACAAAAAGTTGGACACTCCGGTGTCCGGATTGGAGTCCGCATGTACCCGTTGGAGACCAGGGAGCTCGCCGTGGAGGCCGTCGCGGCGGGGTTCAGCCTGACCGAGGCGGCCGAGCTGGCCGGCTGCAGCCGCACGGCCGTTGTAAATTGGGCGAAGGCGGCGGGCGTCGCCCCGCCGCCCCGCAAGAAGGCCGTATACTTGCCCTTCGACAGGAAGATGGAGCTCGTCGCGCGGCTGGAGGCCGGGGAGCGGGCCGCCGACCTCGCCGCCGAGGCCGGCGTCACCGCCGCTGCCGTCTCCGGCTGGCGCCGGCGGCTCCGCGAGGAAGGGGCGCTCTCCCTCATGACCGACTCGGACATCGCCGCCCGCGCGCCGGAGCCCCGCGAGGCGCCCTCGGAGCTCGAGGAGCTCAGGGCCCGCTGCGAGGAGCTGGAGCTGCGCAACGCCGTCCTCGAGGGGACGATCGACATACTAAAAAAAGACCCAGGCGCCGACCTGTCCGCCCTGACGGCGGCGGAGAGGGCGGCGCTGGCTGACCGGCTCAGGGGGCGCTTCGGGCTGCGGGCGGCGCTGGCGGCGCTGTCCCTGCCGCGCAGCACGTTCTACGACCGCCTGGCGGCGGCCTCCGCGCCCGACCCGTACGCCGCCCTGCGGCCCCTGGTCCGGGCCGCCTTCGAGGCGTCCGGGGGCGCCTACGGCTACCGCCGCGTCCGCGCCGAGC